>Ga0182004_10000320_pt1 | contig 27095 bp, 22 predicted proteins | sample Sormic07211540_1_FD_120479 | JGI IMG/M metagenome (GOLD analysis project Ga0182004, IMG submission 120479) | Endophyte microbial communities from Sorghum bicolor roots, Mead, Nebraska, USA - 072115-40_1 MetaG | ecosystem: Host-associated > Plants > Roots > Unclassified | place: USA: Nebraska...
TCAGGCCCTGAGGAAGCAAGGACTAGTGGTTGGTCATCAATGGACCGGCGTCGTGCCCCACTACCAATTACAAGCGTGGGGACATTATCTAAGCAGAAAGCACCAGTAGGGAATGATGCTACTCTTTCTAGAGATTCTGTGGTAAGTTAGTTGTCATATTGTCCTTTGTTTATAATGGGGAAAGTGTGCAAGATGGGGCAACTTTTCATGTTGTAGACGCAGTGTAATAAAGCTATTCCATTGCACAATGTACACAAACTGGTCTGGGAATAGCACAACACACACATACTGTTCTGTGATGCGAGCCATCAAACTTTTTAGTATCTTGCTCGCAATTTTTTTTTTAGTATCTAACCTGTTATCTTCGAATATCTATTTGTAGCATATGAAATTGCAGCGACCACAATTTCATGGTATTATTATGCATGGGTTTTATATACTTTATAATAGAAATTAGTGGTCAAAGGTCCATTGCTGCATCCGTGCATTGTTTGTTTGAACATTAACTTAGTGCAGCACTGCATAACCATTGTTTTAATATTGCAGGGCCACTCAGATTTCAAAAAGTTCAGGGCTGGTTTGCCTGAATACTTGGACGAAATGGACACGATGTTTACTGGGAACACCGTCGACGGGTCGTCGGCCTTTGTTCCTAGGAACAGTCCCTCTGTTGACCTGGAAATTGAAAGCTGTGATGAGGAGCCTGCAGATGACCCAGAGTACCAGGTGACACCACCAAGCACTGGGACCAAGAGAGCCAGCAGCACGGGCACCACAACCTCTAGCCCCAGCAAGAAGATTAAGAGCGTAGCAGTGAGGACCATGGACACCTACATGCAGGTGCACAACGACATAATGAACTATGAGGTTTGCTTGATGCAGTCCATGGTCGACATCGAGAAGGAGAAGGAAAACATCGTACAAACGGTCACGACGGTAGCAATGGAGATGGGTGTCAGTGCGAAGACCCCAACGTTGTTTGAGGGGCTGCACAAAATCATCCAAAACAAAAATGAAATGAAGTTCTTCCTTGCACTAGGGCCTGAGGAAAGGATGCTACTACTCCAGATGGCAGCTGAGGTGCATAACTAGACCCCGTGTTTTTCTTTGAGTTATCATTTGAAGTTCATGTAGGATTGGCTTAGTAACAACTATGTTAGTAAGAACTCAGCGTGTGGTGTGTAACTTTTGAGTCCGAACTATGTTTGTGATGTCAGTTATTTGAACTATTTGAATGTAGTAAGCTTTGTGATGTGAGTTATTTGAACTGGCATGTGTCAGTGCAGTTAGTGTTGCATGGCATTGACATACAATGTGAATGATGACTGAAAGCACTGCTTATTTGTTTACACAGGCAGATCTTATTTCAGCAGCTAGCAAGCAATGCGAAGACTCTGACGATGACACCATCGACATGATGTTCAACGACTTGATGTATGATGATGATGATGAGGCATACATACAAGGTATGTACCAGTATGCCCTGCACATAGACAAGCATTTGACTAGGAGTGAGTACAGGCAACCTGCTTTGACTGGATTGGAATGGGTTCACACCAAGCTTGGTGATAGGAAGCAATGCTATAACACATTCAGAATGAACCCAAGTATGTTCCATAAACTGCATGATGTGTTGGTACAATCCTATGGCCTCAAGTGTAGTAGTAAGTCGAGCTCGATTGAGGCACTTGGGATGTTTCTTTGGATGGTTGGGGCACCTCAATCTGTTAGGCAAGCCGAGGACAGATTTGAGAGGTCAATGGCAACTGTGTCGGCCATGTTCAACAAAGTGTTGAAGTCTCTTGTGAAGCTAGCAATAGACATTATTAAGCCTGTGGACCCACAATTCACAACAATGCATCCTAGACTACAACAACGTAGGTTCTATCCGTACTTCAAGGACTGCATAGGTGCTATAGATGGCACACATGTTCCTTGCGTGGTGCCAGCAGAAAAGTTTGTGCAGCACTTGTGCCGAAAGGGCATGACCACACAAAATGTCATGGCTGCCTGTGACTTCGACATGAGGTTCACATTTGTTATTGCTGGATGGCCTGGGTCTGCACATGACATGAGAGTATTCATGGATGCAATATCAACCTACGGCCAAGTGTTCCCACATCCTCCTACAGGTACGCAATTGTAGTGCTATCGATTTGTTCATTGTTGGTTTAGTACGAGAGGCTAAATTAGGATTGACTGGTGCAGGGAGGTATTACCTGGTGGACTCTGGGTATGCTAACCGGATGGGTTACCTAGCTCCATACAAGGGGACAAAGTATCATCTCCAGGAGTATCCAGAGGGGCCTGAGCCACAAGGTAAAGAGGAGACCTTTAATTATGCACATTCAAGTCTTAGAAATGTCATAGCAAGGGCTTTCGGAGTACTGAAAATGAAGTGGCGGATGTTACGAGAAATACCTTCGTATGCACCTGATAAACAAAGCCAAATCATAGTAGCTTGTTGTGCTCTACATAATTTTATTAGGACAAATGGCATACAGGATAGTCATTTTGCTAGGTGTGACCGTGATGAAAACTATGTGCCCCAAGAAGCATATGAGGATCAACCTGAACCCGAGGTAGTGGATGATGACTTGCAGCTCATGAATGCATTTCGTGAATCAGTTGCGTCTGCTTTGGTAAACCGTGCTTGACAGTTTGAGATGACAGCTTTTAGGATGGCAGGTTTTTGGCCAAAAATCTGAGATGAGAGCTTTTTGGGGAAAACCCAAAATTTTTCGGAAACTAAACAAAGCGTTCTGGACTGATCCCTTCCTTTTGTAAAACAGTTCCCTTGTAAACTCTAAACGATTGATCTTTTGGACAAATTTCTTTCATTCACTGTTGGCACTATCAGTTTCTGATGCTTTACTTAATAAAACAATTCCATAATTCACCATGCATTTGTAAATGATTTAAATTTTAATGAGATTCACCAGGCATTTGTAAATGATTTAAATTTTAATGAGATGACGTGTTGAAATGTCAATAAATCCTGTAGAAAATGATATACCTAGTTCGACTAACTGTACAGCTGAAACGTGACACATGTGCCATATACATACAATGAGAACTAATCCTTGCAGTGGCTGACTGGCCGATTTGAAAATAATTTTACTCTAATTTACACCTTCAGTTCTCCAAACCCCTATTTGAAACCCTAACCCTACAGTCTTGTCAAACAACAAAAATACTCCTAGTCTTGTGTTACATACTTCCTCCGTCCACAAATAAATACACATCCCGCTTTAGAGGAGTCAAACTTTTTTAGGTTTAACTAAAAATATATCAAATAATATCGATACTTGTATCTGCATTTTATGCTTAATCTAATTTAATGATACATATTTTAACTTCGTACTCGTAAAAACCGATGTTCTGTCCTGACGTCCTTCACTCGTAGCCGCTCGCATGGACGGGACTACCCCAGCGCTTGCGCTCACGCTTGTTCAACTGGCCGCGAGCGCAACTGGCCGCTAAAATTACTCCCTGCATGCAGCGTTGGTTGCCGCGCTCTCTTGGGTCTTGGCTCTCGCGTTGGCCCTTGCATGCACGTCAGTTAAATAGGGGGTAGATGGAAATACGCCCAAAAAAAAAAAAAAAATGAGCGTGCACGGTGCTGGGCAAAGGGGAAAAAAAGCACCATGTAGTCCACTCCAAACACGCCGGCGTGCTAGGTGAAAACACCGCCAAATCGGCCACAAACGTGCCATGCAGAAATCCTATGAAAAAAAGGCGCCTGCATGGATTCAAACTGCCGACCTTAGGCCAAGACCCCCATGCACTAGCCGTCTGAGCTACAAGACTTACTCAAAACGAATGTAACCGCAGACCTATTTAATAATGGCAAAGGAGAAAAAACATACCCCTTAATCACTACTTGGTTACCACAATCATGTCCTAAACGTAAAAAATTTCGAATACGGAGAGAGTATAATAAATATTAGTATATTTTAGTATATATTTGATCAAACTTAAAAATGTTTGACTTCTCGAGAAACGAGACGTGTATTTATTTATGTATGGAGGAAGTAGCTGCTATTGCTTTGGTTGAAAGAAATTTAAAAACTGATTTGAAATTCACCTCATGAACTGACTTGGCTGACGTACCCCGTCACTGCAATCGTGGACCCACATGACAGCGAAATAGGACCCGATATGTGCGACGTAGCAACGAACCCAATCCCAATCGAGATATATATATCTGCGTTCCTGCGACGCGCATGGCGCCACGACTCCCCGAGGGCCGTGGCCTTGGCCGGCGCTCGGACATGAGTACATGGCACTCGGTGGCCTCGCGTCGCGCTACTCCCTCACCGACCCACCGGGCACCGGCACCGGCACCGGCACCGCGCCACGGCCGCGTTCGTCTCGACAGGAGCCGATGGCCACCATCGCGCCACGGTCGCATCTCCTCCTCCTCGGCCTGACAAGGCCGCAGCAGCCGACAGCGCTTCGTGCCTGCGCCGCCTTCTCCCGCTCGCGCGGCGCGCCAGTCCCACCGCGGGCCGCGCAGCCGCGGCGCGTCTTCCTCGGCCTCGGCGCCACCTTCATCGACCAGGTCACCCGCATGGCCTCCGGCGGCACCTCGTCCCGCTCTTTCGTTGCCGGAGCGCGGCCGAGGCAGGGGGTTTCCCCAGTCGAGCAGGTTTTTAGGCGCTACTTTTTTTCGAAAATATTGCTACAAAGCTGTACTATTTTTTTTTTGTTTTCGGTCCTGGTTAATGGAGAAATATTATAGATTCTGAAGAATGTGGAGTGGCCCGACGAGTTCCCTTTCAAGCCTGAGGACTTCAGCCGTTTCGACGAGTAAGTAGCTTCTTTACTCTTCAGCAGACCTTGCAGCTGCCACAAGTAGTAGTAGTCTATATGTCTGACTGACCTTGTAACCTGTGCAATAATTCAGCACTGCAGATTGATTTTACCGTGATTAACAACAATCTTGAAAAAAATTGGGCAGACGGGGTTTGTTGATCGATACATTTTGATTACTTGGCAGATCATCAGATACTCTGTTCTACTCAGTTCCACGTTTTGTCACTCACATTGATGACCAAGCAATCCGAGCTCTCACAGAGTACTACTCTGAAGTTCTTCCTCCAATTAATACTCCTGGGGCGACCATTCTCGACATGTGCAGCAGCTGGGTAGGATTTCTGCTAGTCACCACTTTCGTTCTTATGTGCCACTACTATGAAGTTTCTTATGTACAGTTATGCAGGTGAGCCATTATCCTCCCGGTTACAAACAGGAGAAGATCGTGGGGATGGGTATGAATGAAGATGAACTGAAAAAGAACTCGGTATTATGTACTGACTAAATTAGTGCACTTTTTGTAAACATGATGCATGCAAAGCTTCCTATTATGGAAGTACTCACCAACATTCTGAATAGCTCAAGTGGCTGTTTGGTATCATGCTCGATTTATTCACTTAAATTTTCCGGTGATAGCAGCCACATAATTTATGGAGAGTAAGAAGAGATGTTAGATTGGCAATTGATTATTTGATTATTTCAGCAAGTTATGACTCCATTTGGCACAGCTATAGCTCCGAGATCCATGGTGAACCTGCAGTTTGTAGACTAAACTAAAGTAGTTTAAATATCTATATTTAATCTAAATTATAAATGAAATGAGCCATACAAATGCGCTCGACGTGCCTACAGCTCCAGATCCAAGATTTTGTAGAGCTACCCAGGTCGAAGAAATCCACAAATCTCCTGTATGCCAAACAGGGACTTAATCCTTAGTTGCTCTGATAAGAACAAAGAGCTGCTGACAGATTAGTCTTCCTATGACTACATGTGAGAATACAACTATTAACAAGTAGAATTTGCATGGTTACTTTTCCTTTGATTTTTGTTTTGTCTTACAATCAATTAAATGTTAACCTGAGCTCTAGGATTTATTTTTCATTTTACAAACTGCAAAAACGTATCTTATATGCAGCAATATTGGAGTTTAGTCTGTAACTTTACACATAGACCAGTTTAAATGATTACAGATAAGTGATGCGCCTTTTGTAACTAATATGAGTCACCAAGTGGTACTTCCTTTGAGCTGCTTTGCTAAACCTATATTTGACATAGCTTTTTTGTTGTTCTTTTATGACAATAGGTATTAACTGAGTATGTTGTGCAAGACCTCAATGTGAACCCAAAGCTTCCTTTCGAAGATAACACTTTCGATGTTATCACCAATGTGGTACTGTGTCCTCTATATCGTATTCTTGTTAAAAGAAGAGATTATATGTTGTACACTTCATTAGCATTGTGAATTGGAGCGCAAAGATTGTTTACAATATCTGATAGTAGCACTTCTTTGCTAGTAGGTTAGTGTAGATTACCTGACAAAACCAATAGATGTTTTTAAGGAGATGCGACGAATACTCAAGCCAAGCGGCCTTGCTATAATGAGGTAACATCCTGTTCAGAATGACACATGCCATTGACGAGAACTACTTCTGGATATCGTAGCATGCATTACCATATTTTGGTGGTAAGGATCTTAAATTCTAGTTCTAACTTTGGATGTAGCTTTTCAAATCGGTGCTTTTGGACAAAAGCTATATCTATATGGACATCAACTGGTGATGTCGATCATGCCTGGATAGTTGGCGCTTACTTCCATTATGCTGGAGGTTTTGAACCTCCTCAGGTATGTACTGTTCAATAGTTGGTGCATTGCCTAAAAAGGATAAAGAAGAACAAGGGCTTCCAAGATTTTTAATCGCAAGCTAATAAGGTCTCCTTTAGAAGCTATAAAAAAGCTACTAGGGATATAGCGATAATTTTTTTTAGCAGTTTTAACAAAAAAAAAATGAAATTTTCTATTAGGTATGCACAAAAACAAGGAAAGGAAAATTCATGAACGCAAATACTCAAACACATTCAGGGCTCTAAGAAAACACGTCTCCTGGTCCATTACTTAAGAATCATTCAATCAATCAACATACTCACGGCTATAATCAGTATTCACATTCTTCAACATTAAACAATCTAACAATTCAACAGTCATACATTCGTCCATTAAATTATTAATGAAAGCAAAATTTAATGGTCAAGTTTAGCGAGGGTAAAAAAGTCACAACTAAGCAAATATCAGTGTTCAGTAATTGACAATATCATATATAACTTTAGGCATCCTAAAAGGCTATAGCTTTGCTATTGCTGTGCTATTTACAACCTTGGTGGATTCCAAAATGATACTTTTGTTTATTTTCTCCTTTGTTTGCATGAACGCGTTTCTACCTATCAAGTTAATAGCCTTATAGATATTTGCAGTGCGTTGGAATCAAAATCCAGCTACCCCTGTATACATTTATAGTGTTCTTTAATTAATGTGCTCAAATCAATCCCATGATCAAATGTTTTTTCTTTAATTTCTGCAGGCAGTTGATATATCTCCTAATCCAGGACGAACTGACCCAATGTATGCTGTATGCTCAAGAAAGAAAATAGGGTAAATTAAATAGTGTATTTTGCAAGGTTTGTCCCTCCTTCCTCTCTGTTGATCCTAGTGTTTGATGAGATTTTATTCAACAGTTTTTCTAGTGTGCATGTATATTTGTAGTGCTATCAAGAAACAAATAAAGGGGAAAACAAGAAGAAGCAAGTTGCTTGGCCCAGATCGCCTGGACTTGATGATTGGTGAGCTGAGGCAGGCAGCGCACGTGCATGTTTCCGTGAGCAATGCAACCATAGGAAAAGGAAGCAACACTGCTGCACAGACTATTTATAGAGGCGGTCAGATTCATGTTTTTTTTTTGGATAAACAGATTCATGTAGGTTGTAGCGACCGTCTTTACTAAAGCTCTCTAGAATTGATATTTTTTTTAAAAAAATAATAGTATTTTATAAAATAATTGTAGATATGGATGCTAGTTTCACGAAATTGCGAATCTAACACAAAATTGCAAATCTAGCGTCTAGTTGACAGTTCAGCTGAAGGCTTTACTGATACTCTGGCTCTGGTAGCAACTCTCCAGCTACTACCAGCCAATACCCAAGGAACTCAGGAATGAGCAAGGGTGAAATAAATATGTGCTTCGGTCTCACATACTAGTATACTACTACAATGATGAGTACAGACTGTGACATTTCACGAGAGTGCGTATCTTTGTTGTTACGAGACGCCATGCAATTGCAGAAACAAGATTGTGAGGCCAATCAAGACAAAAGTATTAACATGCCATGAACTAAATTACCTCAAGACCGTCTCCATACGTCAAAATAAATTGATGAACTTGCACAGGTTTCTGAATCACTGAGGCTGAGGACACCACTTATTTAATTGAATCTAGCACGACGATTACATCCATAATTTGTAGACTGCAATGCACTAATTTGTAGAATGTAATGCACTAATCATTCTTTTCCAGTCAACATATCAAACCCTTAACGCAGTATACTGTAAAAACAAACCATCCAATCAAAAGAACAGAGAATGCTGCCATCCCTACTAGGAAAGACCAGCCAGCCATTAAAATACCGATGCATGTCACAGTTAGGAAAGGTAAGAAAGACCGAAGGAAAGACATTTTGTCCACCCATTGGCCATGAAACCAAACAAGAGCAGCCACATTCAAAACATTCCACTCCACAGAGCCATTGTAGGCAAGCCGGTTCAGGCAGTTTGCCACAAACGAGTGGCAATTGCAGGTGAACAAATTGTAGTACTTGTGCTGGAAGCGTCTCATGCCCGATTGCAGAGCATCATCCCATGATATCGCTGCTCCAACTTCTGAATGATTGTAGGACTGCTTGCATACATGTGCTGCAAGATTAACAGGAAGGCAGCACTGGACACGAAAGGAACAAAGAGTTAATCAAGAGGAAATTAACAAGTTGAAAAGAACTACAGGAAAGAGTCTGCCCAGTGACAACAACATAAGTTTTTACCCCCAAAAAAATCAAATGAGACAATATTATGAAACAATATATGAAACTTCAGTATTAAACTTTAAAGTGTCATCTCTATTAAAACAGGAACACCTCTACTGAAATAGGAAACCTGCAAGTTCCCAAGAAGAAGAATATATGGAATATATGGAAACCAAAAAACAAAAATTGATCAAGACCTCCCAATATTGGTGAACCAATCTGTTTGGCTCTGTTCTGGTCCTGCTTTTCCTGTGATAGCTAGCTACTAGCTAGAACAATCACAGGACCAGTTTCCAGATCATATATTAAATGAAACATCACATTTATGGGCTCAACTTTTTACGAGTTATGAAATACTTTACTGCTGAAAATATACTAAAAAATGGAATAATATTGGAAAATTTCAACTGTTTACGGATCATGTATTGAAATTAAATGAGAACAAAGGTGCGTTGATTTCATGCAGCCTAAAATAAATTCAGAAATTGATGACACTGGAAGCTGGAATTATCAGATAAAACAAAATACTACGATTGTGACACGTTGGCAGGCAAGCATGCTACTCAGAACTATAGAATTATTATGCTTTCTACTCCTGGAAAGTAAAATCTGGATTTATTTTAAGTTCCATGGACCCAAAACCTGTTGACATCTTAGTAGTGATTTAGATAAAATAAAGTACAAGATGAGCATCTATGTTGAATTGCATAGTCCAGAAATGAAATTATTTTGAATCATCCTAACCTTCTTTCTGTCAAGCTGGAGGTATCTGGCAACTGAACCATAAGCAAAATTATCCATGCTCACCAAATTTGAACCAGCAAAATCCAAGATAGCCCCATCCTCCTGACAGATTCCAACATGCCCTATGTAAGGAGCAAGCCATGAAACTACAGGAAGAGGAGTCCAGACAATGCAGCACGGGAACCTTGCTCTCTTTGGATCTATCTCGTCAAGTGACCACAGACCTTGTAATCCATTATTTGAACTGACATCTTCATCAGCAAAATCAGCTTCAAGCTCCATTGAGGAAAGTACTTTAGGTGATATTAATGTTCCTTGTACTTGAAGAAACTAAAAACATCGTCTAGCACTCTAGCTTCAATCTCGTAGTTTCTCAACCTTTACAGGAAAGGAGCTATTGAGTTAGGTTCTCAAACTTCAAGATTAAAACAACTGGTGAAGAATTAAAAAGGTGCCCCTAGTTTAGTACACTACTTTTGCAATCTCATATGGCAATATCACTATGTAATACATCGCATGTGGACAAAAAAGTACAAGCAATGGGTCCTGAACCATGTCAATATCTGTACCACTAATACAAATTTCTCAAGTATAGTTGCTGCTCACTTCTCCGGACACAAGCCACCTAAAAATAAATTAGCATGTCCACCATTTTTACTTTGGGCACAGTTGGACCAGGCGTTAATTTTGCTATATCTGAGGAGGCACCCATGCACAAATTGGAAAGCTATCATTACGTTCTTGTCAGCACCATATATTGGTAAAAGATTTTACAGACTTCCAACATTCTTTAATGCACCTTATTCTTGTTTAACATATTAAGGGGTCTCTTGAATACAATCAGTTGAAAGAGATAGTTACGAATTAGTAAGAAATGGCAACTGATTATACTCCTATGTTTGAAACATAGGCACATTTGCACGTCCAAAAGCTGCTGCTTCTCCTCTCTCCAATCCAAATCTAGTGTACATCAGCGTGTCTTCCAGCAGTTCAACGAAATGGCGAAATGAAAAGCCGAGATTCGTTTAAAAAAAGATAAGAACTGAAGGGGCAGGGGCGTTGCCGGGGAGTGAACACTGAACAGTACAGGAAATCCATTTCTATGTAGCTGGGTCTGGGGTGTGCTAATCGCGCTCAGTGTAACTGGTAGTTTAGTATCAAGTCCATTTTCAGGCGTATGGCCGGATGATGTATCCCTCCTGGCTCCTGCTCCGTCTGGTTCCATGTAAGCTAATCGGATTTGGTTGGAAACCAAACAGTAAACAGAAGTGAATCGCACAGCTGGTTGCGCTTCGACAACAACTCCCACGGTCTCCCATCTCCGCCGATCACAAACCAGCGCTCACGAACTCAATCCCAAATCCACTACCGAGCAGCCCCGATACAACACGACGCGGCGAAACGAAGCCGGGAGGGGTGCAGAAACATGATAACTCACCGCAGGAACTGGATCGGCGCGCTGTGCTGTCCAGTGGCCGGTGCTGACCCCTGGTCGGGGCGCCGCCGCTCGCCGTATTGGGCAGGAAGAAGATGACTCGCCGTGTCGCTGGCCTTGCACTTGCTGCGGGGAAAGAGAGTGGGGGAGGCGCGGTGGTGATTGTGATGTGGGGAGGAGCCGAGGAGGGAAATGTGCATGCACCTGGACCGGACCGGATGGGCAGCACCCACAAATGGTAGCGCACACGCAGGTGGCAGGCGTCGGCCCGCTTTCTTTTCTGCCTCCGTGGACTGTTTGCTTTTACTCCCACATTTGCTTTCCCCGTAGCCGGTAGCACGCACACGGGCCCAGGGACAAGACAACCGCGGCCGGTGGTGGTGGTGAGGAAAAGAGGAAGAAACTGTCAACGCTCAAATGGGCAAATGGCACCATGAATATGTCGGTGTGAAATTGACAAAAGCAGCGTCGAAACTCGAAAGCGCAACATGAGAACGATTAAACGGTTCCCTAGGGGAAAAAAAAAGATAGAACGGAAGATACTTTGCTGATCATGTCACTCAAATTTGACTTACCCTGATTTAGGCCTTGTTTAGTTGGCAAAAATTTTGAATTCCAGGTACTGTGGCACTTTCGTTCGTTTGTAGCAAATATTGTCCAATCATAGACTAATTAGGATCTAACAAATTCATCTCGTGATTTACAAGCAAACTGTGTAATTAGTTTTTGTTTTCGTCTAAATTTAATACTTCATGCATGTGCCGCAAGATTCGATGTGACGGAAAATCTTGAAATTTTTTTAAACTAAACAAGGCCTTATTGTAAAAGAAAAAACGCTGTTCATTAACCGAAAAGAACTGACGGCAACTGAAAGTACTTCTTGCCTTGATAAAATACTGGAGCACTAAACAATACGCGACTGCAAGTTGAGAGAAAAAAAATTATGTACGATTGTACCCCTATCCAATAAATGGAATGCCTCTAGAAGTCGCTGTAAGATTTACTCAAGTCACAACATTGCCAATACGTGATTGAATATGAAGCTGACTCTTGGGAGAAGCAGCTTTGCTTGCGCATCAATCTGTCTGGACTGAAGACGGGGCAGGCCAGCGGAGCACCACGCTGCTGCTATCAAGAGCAGCATACGTTTTCAGAGCTCCCGTTTCTTTCTTTGCCGACTGTTCATCTCCATCTTCTGTTGCCACAAACCCACTGTACAATCAACTGTCCATCGCCCTAGTCTTCGACTTGTGTATTGAAAACGAAGCTGGGGAAAGCCGCGGTCGTGTCCCTGAGAAGGAAAACAAGTTGAATAAGCACGTTCGTCACTTTACCAAGTTACCATTGCAATGTAGTATTACGGGCAGACATTCAGAAGTAGATAGCAAATTTGCAATCGTTCACAAGGCAAATGATGAACTAGCATTTCATAGGCCAGTAAAGAAGACAAGCTGATGAAATGCACGAAGTACAACTAGTATCCATACTTCAAGTGTGGCAGTGTCATCTTCTTTATAACAGAAGGGTGCAGCAATACAAAAGCTCTCCACTCCTCTCTGCTAATCCTGTTGTCCTTATCAGTATCAGCGTCCTCAAATGTCTGCAGAAGGATACAACACGCATACCTCGATCAGAGATGCCTTCTACTTAGTGCAGAAACAGCCTTCTACTTAGTGCAGAAACAGAAGAGGGCTCGAGGGGGAACACAGCGATTATGGTACCTTGTCTATTATGGTTTCCACGAGATCGTCAGACAGCTCAAACTGTGACTCCATCAGAGTAGCAACTACCATTTGTTTCACCTGAGGGAAATAGCATGTATTGGTTTGATACTTCAAGAATTAGGCTACGTCATGTCATAGACTTGTAATGTCTCCTAAAAAAACTCAAGCTGCGGGGGACTTGTAATGTCTACTGAAAAGCTCCATTACCAAGGACAAGCTTAACTATATTTCACTGTTGTCAACACTATTTCTATTCAAGACTGTAATCTTTGTAAGCTGTAAATCAAGAGCATGTCCATATTGCTCCTTGAATTAGTAATCCCAAGCCTACTTATTTTTACATTTTTTTTAACGAAAAGGCAGGAGCTCTACCGCTCAATTAAGAATAATAGAAGTTCATACATTTTTTTTATGAAGTAACTACACAAGTTGCGACTAACCAAGCAGATATTTTGGGTGCTGAAAAGACCAAAACCTTGCGATTCTTACTAAAAAGGACAACAAAATAGAAACATTGTGATTAAGCTTGTTCTGATACTTCTGAGGGTTTCAACATGAAAATCATTTTAAGATGAGGTGTGCACTGTAAATAACCAGTGCTCATCTGCAAAGGAACATTGGTTCTCTCCAAACATTTAGGAACAGAGAGACTGATAGTGGCAATGCACATGCAGAAGTCTCAAATAGTTGAATACAAAATGTTGACACAGATATACAAATCGCTGAAGAGAATTTGTTCAGATTATGCACTAAATCTATACACACCTCTTCACGCTCGATGAAACCAGTTTGCCTCAAGTCATACAATCTGAAGGAAACTGAAGTGTGGAACAAAACTTAGTGGCAGACATAACTTAGCATGTCAAGGATTATCGATCAGGTTGATCATACTTACAATCAATTTTGTCTTCAAGAGGAGCATTTGGATGAAACACACTTATTGCATGGACAAACTCTTCAAATTCAATAACAGAATTTTTTTTTTCATCAAAAAGATCAAAAACCTAGAGGAACAGGAGAAAGGAAAGACTCAAATTAGTGGACCTACTTGGAATGCAGGAAAATTTCAGAGTCTAATACTAAGGTATCTTACAGTATTTTTTTTTTCTGTTTTTCTTGGGATTTTGGCATTATAGCATGGGGCAACCTAACAGGTAATGATACGGTTAGTTTGTGATGTCTCAACATCAGCATAACTTCACAAGTTTATGCAATGTGGTTCCACCCATACTGCATGAAGCTTAATTTTGCTTAAAAAAAGATGAAATTGGGAAGCAAGTCATGAATGGCATCTTTTCAAGCAGCAAAATCCCAGCTCCTTTGGAAGATTCTATAGTACAGCATTTGAGATAGATCCAGAAAAAGAACATGTCATGTCATATTTGAGCAGCCAAAAAGGTCAAAGAACATTGAACCAAGAGGTTTGTGCAGATATTTTCATCTTAGTCATTTTATTTTTCTTTATTTCTTTTCATTTCTATTTGAGACAGCAAGCTTTGGCACTTACTCTATCTAGAAAAAGATTTTTCCCAGATGGTGTCTTGAATAATGCCAACTGCAGCTCCTCCTGAAAACACAAGGAGAACCTTTACAATCAAAGTGAGTCCCAATTCCACATCTGTTTGGAACGCACGAACCTCGCTAAATTTCGAGGAACTTCACAAAAAAGTGTTTAATTGTGAATTGTCACAGGAATATAAAAAAGCTCAACCGCCTAACCGGGTCGAAAAGTTTAAACACAAGCGCATGTCTGGCCAACCCGACCACAAAAGAAATAAAGTGTAGGGATAAACATTTTCAAAAACCTTATGGATCAGACCGTCGTCGACGATGGAGCAGCTGATCTTCTTGTACAGCTCGTACAGCGCCTCCACCTCGTTCACCGAAACTCCCAGCAGCCACACGCGGAAAAACATCTCAGGCCACAACAGCAGACGGAAGAGAACACAAAAGCCGAACAGGCAGCTGCATACTTACAGCAGCGGGACTCGTCAGCGAGCTCGGCTAGCTCACGGAAGGTGAGGCGTCTGCCGGCTCGGTGGCGCGCGCATATGTCGAGCACAGGCAGCAGACTGGGCGAGGTCTTCTGGAAGCACCGCAAGGCCGCGTGCAGGACCGCATCGACCACGGCGAGCACCGGGAACAGCGCCGCGCAGGCTAACTCCCCCAGCGTCAGGGAGCTCCTCGACGCCTGTAAATCAACACCGGATCAGGCCGAAATGAGAAATGGTGAGACCGGATCCAAGGTGGCGATAGGGGTCCGGTGCCGCGAGCGTACTAGAGAATTCGAGGAGCGGAAGGAGTCCATGGGCCCCAGAGCCGGCGGTGAACCATCGATCGACCGGGAGCACAAGGCGTCGTCCTCTCCGTTCGCGGGTTGTTGGGGCGACCGGACAGGATCGTCACGTTACGCCAGCCGTCGGCCGGAGGCCGGAGCGGTGGGGGAACTGGGGATAGGCTGGAATGCCGGAATTGGCAGAGCAGGCTACCCGGTCGCGTTTTCTTTTCTCTCATCCAATCATTCACTCCACCGTTTTCTTTTCTCTCATCCAATCATTCAGCGGTCTTTACTTACCAAAATATTTTACAAAATTTTTCACATTTCCCATCATATCGAATCTTGTCGTACATGTATAGAAAATTAAATATAGATAAAAGAAATAACTAATTATAGATTTAAGCCTAGTTAGTCTATAATTAAACAATATTTATTAAATACAAACGAAAGTGCTACTTTTATAAAAAAATTTAGAAGTAAACAAGACCTAGTTTAGTTGGAGACCATTTTTATTTATCCACGTCATTATAAATTTTTAAATTTAAACATATATGGTTTTTTATTTATCCACGTCATTATAAATTTTTAAATTTAAACATATGTGGTTGCAAAACTACTCGGAGAACTGTCTCTACAATTTCATCTCTCCTCTATGCATGCCATTTCTACACCTTCCATATATTACTTAGAGAACTGTCTTTATAATTCCGTCTCTCCTTTATCCATACCATTTTCTACACCTTTCATATATAACCATACTGTCATGCATGTATATACTCCCTCCAAGCTTCAATTTCTAGAATTCATGTCAAACAAACTTGTTTAATTTTGACCAACTTTATAGAAAAAAACATCAATATCTATGACATAAAATGAGTATCTTATGAAAATATATTCAATGATAAATCTAATGATGTTAATTTGGTATTATAAATTTTAACGTTTTTTCTATATATTTGGTTAAAGTTTTAAAAGTTTGACTTAAGACAACTCTAGAAGCTGCAACTTTGAGAGAGAAAGAGAGAGGGAGTACCCACTGTGTGAGAACCGGAGTGGTTGCGCTCCCCCATGGCGGCTAGCACGTAAGTTTTTTCCTCAAATATATAAAAGATTTATTTATTATTGTATTGTATTAAGTAGAAGAGTTTAAACAAATGTACAACATGTTTCTATCCAGCGCCGAAGGAGGTCGATGTGACACGGTTGTATACTTGGACATGCAGCCCGAGCCCGTGAGCACGGCCCAAAACCCATCATTTTGGCTCGGCCCTAGCCCAGCCCGGCCCGTAGCTCAAATGACCCGGGCTGGCATGGCACGGGGATGCAGGCCAGCCCGGCCCGGCACGTCAAATAACGACAGGTCTAGTATCGGCTCGCACCAAAACAACATTGCACAAAACAGCTCATTTTGATATCTGAATCTATTCTCTACATCTGTCATCTGTATTTGAATGTGTTCTTTATACTGATGAATATGTTTGAAATCTGCTTTTTAAATCTGTGTTTATTGATATGTTATCTGTTTAACGGGCTATGGGTTGGCCCGACCCTCCATTTTTGCCGTGCCCGACGGGTCAACCCGGTGCGCAAAAAGGCCCACGGGCCTGTGCCTGGGCCGGAGGTCAGGCACGCAAGCCGGTAAGGCACGGCCCGCAGGGCACGACGTGCCCCCTCAGCCGGTTAGGCAACGTGACGTGTCGGGCCGGACCGGCCCGTTGCCCAGGTATACACGGCCGTAGCTGGACCAACCTAGCAATAGACTTCTTGTTTTAATATTACATAAAAGAAAACAACCATTATCCACGCAGTGGTACAACTTAGGAGGTGGCCTTGCATTTTCGTAGTTGCCTGGACAAGCCCTTTCTAATAGCTGAGAAGGGCGCGTCTAGTGCTTCGACATTGAAAGTAGTTAGGTTGTCGTCGAAATGTTTGTCAAAGGTCTGAAAGGAAAGAAACGTGCAGACAGAGATGAGGTGTCTACTTCAGTTGTCGGCGCAGGACGCATCCTTGGCGAGGGGGCGCAATGGATTGAAGCGGGTTTTACATCCTTATTCTACTTTTGGGCGCTCCTTGGGTCACCGGCTCAGTCGCGCATTCGTCTGCCGTTTAGTAGCCTTTGTTCTTTTTATCTTGGATTGTTAGCCTTGCTAATGATCTTGCTTGCCTCTCGCAAATGAGTTTTGTAGCAGGTCTAACTGTCGGTTGTAACTTAAAAACTCCTTTCATCTTAATGAAATACGAGTTGTAAACTCTGTTTGCGAAAAAATATCTTTAGCTCCGACGTGGATAATGCTGATGGACCCTTGGTGTAGTCCATACGTTGTATGATTACCACCTCGCCTCGCTTAGAAGTCGATACTCGGGAGAGGCTCGGATCCACCGACCACCCTGCACCGCCATGCCTAGCACGCGAGGTGGAGTGGCAGCTAGCACGTGAGGTGAAGCGACAACGCTATGATTGGCTAGCAACTAAACAGCCCCCATATCTGTCATCTATGTTTTTGCTAGTAGTGTCGGTTCATAAAGTGTACATATTTGTCATCACAAATTTACTATGATTTTTCTAAATGAAATCAAACATAAAAATACCTAAATTCCTAACCTATCTTTAGGAAACAATAGCAGTGACGTTAGGTTTAGTAATTTTTTTCGTTATGTTTGGTACTTTCTGTATTTCAAACTAGATATTTTGGTTTTTCTAAATTAATTTTTACTATATATAAATGTACATTATGTCTTGATATATAGTAAAATAATATATGTAGAAAAAAATATTTTAGAATTTAGAATAGAGAGAAGTACATGTGGCCACTTTCTCCTTTTTTTTTCTTATGTTATTATTTCTGTAGAAGAGGTCGCTTTAGGAGAACTTGTTGGTGCTTCAATTCTCATGTTTCTTTTTTATTTGTTATTCCTCTCCTCTAATAAAATCTGCAGTAAGCGGATACAGTTAACGAAAGACAACTGACCGACACCCGGCAGTAATAGCATGTGAAGCTAACAGAGCCCATTTGCTTTTTTTTTTAGATTTCCATAAGATAATGGAGGATCTAAATTACACAAATCGATGCTACAACACCTGCTTGATGCAAACGGCGTTTCCACGCTGTTCTAGTGCTCATCACTACCCTGATTGTACAATGTTTCTTTTTTTCTCACGACATAGGTCAACAACGCTATGCTGTTACTCACCAGAAGATCGACTCCGCCGCGTCAAGAGCTTGAGGCAGGAGTAGACCTGGTGGTGTCCTCGGACACGCTGGGAGAGGACTCGTACGAGTGCCCCGCTTGCGACGGAGACGCGGAGCACTTGTTGTTGCTCCGCTTGCTCCCCCTGTCCCTGATGTCCTCGATCATCTTGGCCACCACAGCCATCCTGGGCCGCTCCCTCGGGTTGTCGGCGACGCAGAGCAGCGCCACCTGCAGGAGCGCCACCATCTCGTCCTCGGCGCCCTTGCTCCGCGGCAGCTCCACGTCGAACACCTCGCACGTCCGCTCCTCCCGCACCACGGTCCGCGCCCACCGCGGCAGGTCCGCGCTGCCGTCCCCCTCGGTTGACTGGCGCCCTGTGAGGAGCTCCAGCAGGATGACGCCGAAGCCGTGCACGTCCTGCTTCTGCAGGGCCTCCCCAGTCGGCGCCGGCGCGAGCAGCTGGAGGAGGGCGAAGTCGGAGACGCGCGCGTTGCCGCTGCCGTCGATGAGGATGTTCGAGGAAGTGAGGTGCCGGTGGGAGAGATTGCCGCCAGACACGCCGTGGAGGTAGGCGAGGCCGTGCGCCGCGTCCTGCGCCAGCTTCAGCCTGGTCTGCCAGCCCAGAGGTACTCTTGCCGGGCCACGGTTCTCTGCCCAGTCCAGAAGAGCGCCAATTTTGTGCACACGTCAGAAGACATCCCCTGGACCGCTCACACGTCCGAATTATATATACGTGCGACGAGAAATGAGGCGCGCAGCTCACCGTGCAAGAGGCTATGGAGGCTGCCGGTGGGCATGTAGTCGAAGACGAGGAGCAGCTCCTCCGTGGACGCGTAGAACGCGCGCAGGCCGACGACGTTGGCGTGCCGCCACGTGCCCATCTCCCTGGCCAGCTCCCTCCGCCGCCTCTCGTCCTCCCTCGACGTGCCGTCCCTCCTCCTCATCCTCTTCACCACCACCACCTCTCCGTGGGCCTCGTCGACGCCGCCGGCGTCGCTCGCGTCCACGACGTTGCCTCCCATGACCACACGGTACGTCGTCGCCGTTGCGCCTTTCCCCAGCATCTCTGCGGCGCCCTGCATGAGCGTGGCCACGTCGAACTCCACGCAGCACCCGTCGAAGCGCACCGTCTCCTCCCGCGCCACCGTCGAGTTGCCGGACGTAGAGCCGGCGCGCGGCCGTCTCGCCGGCTTCCTGTTCTTCAGTAGAAGCACGGCGCACAGTGCCGCCGCGACCAACGACGCGACCGCCGCGCCCACCGCTGACATGATCATCACGACCATCCACCGGTCATGGATCTTATTCCCCCTCCCCGTCGTCATCGATCCGTTGTTCGACGCCTCGCCGCCGCCGTCGTTGTACACGATCTGCTGCGGTTCATTGCACCGGCGGGCCAGCGGCGCGCCACAGAGCCCCGGATTCCCGTCGAACGACGACGCGGGGAAGGCAGCCGCGAGGCGGTTCGGGATCCGCCCCTCGAGGTGGTTGCCGGAGACGTTGAGCTCCGCGAGCATGGGCATTGCGTCCAGCGAGTCCGGCACGAACCCGACGAACGAATTCCGCTGGATGTTCAGCGTGAGGAGAGCACGGAGGCAGTGCCCGATCTCCGGCGGGATCGGGCCCGCGAGGTGGTTCCCCGAAAGGTCGAGACGGCGCAGGTGGCGAAGGCGCAGCACGGACTCGGGGAACCGGCCGGAGAAGCCATTGCCGGAGAGGTAGAGAAGCTTGAGGTGCGGCGCTAGGCGGGAGAAGTCGACGGCGTGGAGCGCGCCCGTGAAGGTGTTGTTCTTGAGGCTAAGGGACGAGAGAACGGGGAGGTCCGCGAGCAGCTCCAGCGCCGCGGCGTGCCCGCCGAGCCGGAGGCCTTCGAGGACGACGCGACGCACGCGGAGCGGGGAGGTGAGCGACGACGACGACGACGGCCGCTGGCAGGTGACGCCGCGCCACTTGGCGGCACAGGGGTCGGAGGACTCCGTCCATGAGCCGAGCGCCGCGGCGCGGTCGGAGCACACCGACTTGAATGCGAGCAGCGCGACGGCGTCGGGGCTCGGGGCAGGGGCGGAGGCGGAGGCGGAGGCGATCGCCAGTGTCAAGAGGAGCACGCGCAAAGCAACCATTGCAATGCTCGAGGCCGAGGCAGGGGAAGCGCCGAGTGCAGGAAGCGTGGGCGCGGGGAGCGGCTCGGCCTCGGCGCAGGGCTCGTAGGTGCAGGTGTATCCGTGTGTGTAGCAGTAATGGCGCGGAGGGGACGGAGTTGATGGTGCAACGGCCCGGTGCGTGAGGGATTAATGGGCGTGTGCGGGAGGAGGGCGCGGCCGCGCGGGGCGTCGCGCCCCCGCGGAAACGAGTGCGACCGGCGTGAGCCCATTTGCGCACCGTCGGAGCCACGCGGAGTGAAGGCCGACGCGACATTGGCAGCGCAGTCTGCATTGCGTTTGCGTGAACTCTCCCGGCTATCGTTTACGAGCACAGGAGCACTCGGAAGTACACCTTCACGGTCTCACACTGGTGCATCGTATTCGTTCTGCTGAAGCTCACATGAGAAAACCAGCCATGGTGCTTTGTGTTCAGGATTCAGGCCGTTTAGTTCACCCTGGAAACCAAAAAATTTTCAAGATTTCTCATCACATTGAATCTTATGGCACATACATGAAACATTAAATATAGACGAAAACAAAAACTAATTACATAGTTTAGCTGTAAATCACGAGACGAATCTTTTGATTCTAGTTAGTTCATGATTGAATAATATTTATCATTTCGAAACTAAACAAGTCCTCAACCGAGAAACTACAGAAACTAGTGTCTGATCTGCCATTGAATGCTCGTCACTTGTCGCTGAGTCATCACTGATTCACTGGTGCATACAGTATGCTGTATAATGGTTTCCTGTGTATCTGAGCGTCATCAGCCTGGCCAGAAAAACAAGAAGACACAACACGGCCGTAGCTATACTGCATTGTCTCTGCCTCCACCCTCCAGTATGAAAAGAAATCGAGTTTTTGTTCTCATGCGACCTTTTTCTCCGTATGTCTTGGGCTCCACATTTCGTTTGGAAAGTTTTGGCTGTCAGGTCTTCTACCAAATCAGTTCATGCTGATAACTTTAACCCCATACACAAATACCCAAAAAGCCCATTCGTTCTAACCTTTTAGGTTTGCACCTAATGCAGACTCAAACTGCTGACCGCGCATTACTAGGTAAGATAGGCAATTGATGTGTGGACTCAGGAATACAGAATACAGCAATATATCTGATGTTCTACGATTCTCTGTTCATAAGTTATTCTTACAACTAAGCTCTTTTGCCAGTTAATAATTTCAATATGCTTTATTTATATCAAAAGCAACTCATAGATGAGGTGAATTCGTAAGTAGAGCACCAGAGCAAAGGAAGCTATTTGCACATTTAGCATCAAATAAGTATAGTACAAACACAGAAGGAAAATATCTAACAAATAACTGAAATAACTGATACTATCTATCTATTGATAATTTCTTGGAATGAATGACCTAGAGTTACAACAACACTATAAAATAACATCTTCAACTATTTTGCATTCCCAAAGAATATTCTTCGAGTAAAATCATCATCAGAACAGGTTTCCGAGCGAAACCAACTAAGCTCTGGCAAATTCGTGAGCTGTCCCACTCCAGCCAGAGCAACATCCTGTAAATTGACAAAACAATCATGTCAGCGCATGAGGTATTCAAAGATACTGTATTAAAACTCCTGCTGGGATGCATTGCACAAGTTTCTCGCACACAGACCAAGCAACACCCCGAAGGCCAGTTGTCCTAGACTGCCGACGAGGGGTGTTTTTTAACCTAGGTCTGTTTAAATTCACTCAGGGAGAGTGCTGACGAGGGGTGCTTTTTAACCTATGTCTGTTTACTTTCAGTCTCACAGACAGTTGAACCCAAGACCTAAGATGAGATTTACCTTATCACCAAAGATACAGACCACTATACAGACCCGTTCACCAAAGATACTGTATTACTCTGCGTTAGTAGAATAGTCACCACTTTTGGAGATTTACCTTATCAATTATGTACTCCTTGGCAGTTTCCATTACTGTAGCACAGTCAACAGCATCAATGCGCGCAAAAAGCTCTAGGAATGGCATAACTCGCCCATAAGTTAGCATCTGCACGAGATAGTTGAGGAAAAATCTTATTATATTAATCAGGATGGGAGAAGCTGCTGCTATCCTGAGAAATTTAGGCTAGAATAGTAGAATACCTGGCGACCATTATTCTCAGAAACTGCGGTGGATCCATCAATGTGAAGTAACAGAGCAGATTTCAGCTGGCATAAGATACATGTGTTAGTTCTAAAATCTGTTTCAGGTTCCACTAATGCAAACCAGATCTATCAAGTTGCAGGTTAGTGTTTACATGAGGAGACAGTTCTGCGTTCACCAATATTTAGGGGAACATATATGTGAATGTCACAACAGTATTACATCATATTATAGCATATTTAATGCTTCTAATTGTCCACAATAACACAGTATCATATACTCCCTCAATCTCAAGATATAAGGTGCAATTTGACTTGGCATGGCCTTCAAAATCATACTTTAACCGTTAATTTATACTATTGTATGTAATTTATGGCAACAACAAAAGTATCATTAGAAAGTATTTGTAAAGACAAATCTGATGTTACCACTATTGTAGTATATAATTTTTTTATATTATTAGACTAATTATTGGTCAAAGATAATGAAGTTTGAATTTTGAAATACATGCATGCCTTATATCCTGAGTCAGAGGGAGTATCCACTATAGTTTAAAGGGAAGGGGAAGGTCTGTCTTTATGAACATGTAGCAATTTTCCCAAGTAAAAAAGATATCCGCTGCCAGGGGAGGGAGGGAGGGTGAATATGATCTTACTAGAGAAAGCTTATAGGATTACTAGACAATTCATGTATAACCAAATCAACGATATGTCAGGAACCATGCCATACCCGTGTCAAGGGTTATTAGAGAAAGCTAATGTTATCAAGTTGTCCGACTAATCGCGATTAGTTGGGCTGATCAGTGCCATGGCGATCAGTTATGTACTACGATTAGTCACGATTGATCAGGCTGATCGGTGCCATGTCAACTAGGATCGATTAGAGGATTTGATAACGTTGGATAGAATATTATTTATTATAAATATTCACTGCCATGTGCTCGCTATTGATGAATCATAGTTCTATATAGACAGGGCCAGATCAATAAAACTAAAGAATTAGCTTTCTCCCTTCTCTAATGAGACAAAGTAACCCATCACCTTTTTTCTACTATAAATAGCAATACCCAAAAAAAAGATATTAACAGCTGACAGAACCAGCTACCTGATTGCGGGCACGAGCAACCTCTGTTTCTGACACTTGGGATGCAAGTCTTCTAAACTCCGCCATTATTAGCCGTGACAAGTCATGCAGGGTGTCAGGCTGTAATTGATTTCACAAATTGTAAGAAACATTGTAGCAATCAATATCTCCGTCAAACCAATATGAATGTTCAGCTGCTGGTATAGATGAATGGTCACTCAAAATTTCAATACAACTATGTGCTGTGCAAATACAAGTGATTGTCTGAGTAGTTTATTGATCCATATAATATTAACCAGACATTGGCAACATTCAGCCTATGTGACAGAATATATATAGAGTATTTATGAATACCCCTCATCATTTGAACAAGGAAGTTCCCTTCCTAGTGCCATTGATTCACTCAAACAATTATGTCCTATCCCACCAGAAGGCATTCAGAATCCTCGCTGCTTGTGATCATTAAAATGTCTAACCACAAATGTTGCAAGGAAACACCCACGCCTAATCAGTGACCACTATTTCATCCACTCATCAATCTAAAAATCTTATTTTGGAATGAGAGAGCCTTTAAAAGTATATTCTGACCACCATCCATCTTAACTATATTTTCAATTGCTATATAAAGTCTCAAAGACGAACTATTGATGCAATATCTATATAATAGCATGCGTGTAATTTGTGACTAATTGATGATCAAAACTCATAAAGTTTAACCTTTCCAAATCAAAATATGTGTTGCATTGATGAATTGAGGGAGTACTATACTAAATTAATCTTTATGCAATTCCAGAGCTTACAAAAAAACGAACTCATAATGAGATAAAAGAAAAAAGACAGGAGATCCTATAAGTGTCGATCTTATGTTCAGGCTAGTTGGACTAGTACAAACTTAAAAGATTGAGCAACAAACTTACCGGAGCAATGGTATAAATGCCAAATATTCCTGTGTCCCGATAGTTAGTATTGAACGCCATGAGGCTCTCAGCTAAATTAGCATTGCTGATACCACGAGCTAAAGAAGACCTAGTAGTTTCAATAAGTAGCATCAGTGTTAAACAGTAATTTGGTGGTATGACACTAGGAAAGCAAATTACTAACAAATCAAATGTAAACTAGGAAGGGAATTCTCATACCCTGAGCAGTTCCCAACCCCAATGCTCCTGTTCCAGGATCCCAATATGCTTTGGATCACCATAAGGGGAATGGAGCTAGGATCAGTCCATGATGAACCTTTGAAAGCTATTGCAACATGTGCTAGAGGCAACTCTGCATTTTCTACACGAACCTACAAAAGCTGAAGATCAGTTGAGTGGGAAAAAACACTAAACTAAATTAAAGATTATTTGAAATGGCCTAGAAATAGTTAAATAAGATCCTGTATGAACAAACCAGACCTCAGATCCAGTAAAAACAGCTGGGTTCGCCTCGACAAGCTGATCAGCAGTAGTTGGATCAGTGGAAAATTCTGTGAATAATTCTTTCACTTGATCAACAAACTCATCGTGACTGACACTTCCAGCAGCAGATACAACCTAGACCAGACAGCAGAATAAAAATTTTACATTCTCTGTTCAAGCAGAATCAATACCTATGAACTTTCAGAATTGTCAGAAAGAAATACCATTCGAGGACAGGTATAGTGAGTTGAGATATACTGCTCCAAGTCTTTCTTAGATATGGACCTAATATTCTCTTCAGGACCTAATATTGTGTCCCCTAGTGGATGGCCTTGGAATGCTGCTGCATGCAAGTGATCAAATATCACCTCTTCCATCATACCTTGCACCTGTTTTTCAATAAAAACATATCAGGCATCCACATCAGGCAATAAATGTTCCATTTTAGTAGCAAGAGCTGTTATTAGCATTTTTTCACTGATGGTCAGGAAGAATAATGTTAAAAAGGAAAACCAGCAATGCTACATGGTTAAAATTTTGTTTTTTTAGGCCTTGTTTAGTTCACCCAAAAAACCAAAAACTTTTCAAGATTCCCTGTCACATCGAATCTTGCGGCACATGCATGAAGTATTAAATATAGATAAAAATAAAAACTAATTACACAGTTTGCCTGTAAATCGTGAGATGAATCTTTTGAGTTTAGTAACTCCATGATTAGACAATGTTTGTCAAATAAAAACGAAAGTGTTACAATACCCTCACCAAAAAATTTTGGGAACTAAACAAGGCCTTATATTGATTGTCATAGCACATGAATCATCAGGATATCACTAAACGGCAACGTATCTAGTGCAAACTCATCTCCCATGCAAACTGTGCAAACTCTAATCTGGACCGTAGGATATTGATCCAAGGAGGCGCATGAGAGAGGTGGAAGGAGGGATTTGTAAAAGTGTGATTAAGAGCGGGCGGTTAAGTGCAAAATTACCCAATCTTTCCATGCCCCTTGGATCAACATCCTATGGTCCAGATTAGAGTTTGCACAGTTTGCACAGGAGATGAGTTTGCACTAGATCCGTTCCCTCACTAAACAGCTGCATTTACTGCTAAATATCATCATTGCATGCAGCACCAGTAAAAATGTTCTCCCCTACAAATAATGTTAAGTACTTTATGGTAGCAAAGCAAGAAATCGAGGTCTGAAGAGCAAGAAAGGTACAACACAGCAAATTCGTGGGACAAGCTCACCTCCTCCATCTCACGGAGGATGACGCCGCGCTCCCGCTGGATGGCCTTTTCGGGGAATCGCGGGTGCTGTAGGATGTCGCTGAGGACGTCGAGCGCCGCCGGAACGTGGCGCGCCTGCACGTCAGCGAAGAAGGTGGTCTGCTCGCGGGAGGTATACGCGTTGAGGCGCGCGCCCATGTCCTCGATCTCCACCTCGAGCGCCTGCGCGTTGGGCCGGCGCCGGCTGCCCTTGAAGGCCATGTGCTCGAGGAAGTGCGCGGTTCCGTTGGTTCCAGGGAGCTCGAAGCGGCTCCCCGCATCGACCCAGACGCCGACGGAGGCCATCCGTGTGGCGGCCGGGTAGGCCTGCGTGACGACGCGGAGGCCCGAGGGGAGCGTGGAGACGCGCGCGGCGGGGAACCGGAGGTGAGGGGAGTGGTCAGGGGTGCGGGGCACCGGCGAGGCGTGGCGGAGGAAGCGGCTGGTGGAGGGCGACGGGGAGACAGGGGTGGTGGAGGAGGTGTGGAGGAGGCGGTTGAGGTAGGGGAGGAGCCGGCGCCTCGAGCGGGCGGCGGAGGCGAGAGCGGCCATGATGTGTTCGACGGAATCCCTCTACCGTCGCGCCGCCAAAGAGGGGAGACGTCCGGGTTTTTTCCCCCTCTTTCCGTTTGTTATTTCGGCGGTCGGAGGGCTACCGGCTACCGCTGACTTGGGCCTTGTTTACTTCCACCCAAAATCCTAAAAATTTTCAAGATTCCCCGTCACATCGAATCTTTAAACATATGCATGGAGTATTAAATATAGATAAAAATAAAAACTAATTGCACAGTTTGGTCGAAATTGACGAGACGAATCTTTTGAGCCTGGTTAATCTATGATTGGA
>Ga0182004_10000321_pt1 | contig 27086 bp, 26 predicted proteins | sample Sormic07211540_1_FD_120479 | JGI IMG/M metagenome (GOLD analysis project Ga0182004, IMG submission 120479) | Endophyte microbial communities from Sorghum bicolor roots, Mead, Nebraska, USA - 072115-40_1 MetaG | ecosystem: Host-associated > Plants > Roots > Unclassified | place: USA: Nebraska...
TAGCTAAAGTTCCAAACACATTGACTAAAATGAGCTAAAATAGTTTAGTTCCATTAGTCATCCAAGAGTAGCTAAAATAATTTTAGCTAGCTAAAATTTAGCAAGGGGAACCAAACAGGCCCTAAGTAAATTGTGCAATTAGTTATTTTTTATCTATATTTAATGCTCTATACATACGTCCAAAGATTTGATATGACAGAGAATCTTGAAAAAATTTAAGAAATTTTGGAAAACTAAATAGGGCCTAGGTTTGTAGAAAATATGTACAACATTTATATCTCCAAACAAATTTATTATGAAAATATATTTAATGATCTATCTAATGATATTAATTATATATTATAAATATTAATATTCTTTAACATATAACTGGTCAAAGTAAAAAAAATAATTTCTTGAAAAATAAGAATAACGTTGATGAGGGAGTATGAGCCAAACGCGAAAGGAGGAGCACCTGCATTTGCGGCACAGGATGATGACTTCCCGACCTGGACGGTTCTCTTTCTTTCTCCTCCATCAGCAAGCACATGGTATGCAGATTTGACTGAAAATTTTCCTTTGGAATCAAAATGCCAAGCCACAAAATCACTGTGATAGGGCCTAAGGATGTTTGTTTCAGAGTAGAAAACTTTGTGCCGTGTTGGGAGTTCCCGATCAGAGTCTAGGTACGAAGCTGGACAGTTCCAAATCTGGCTGAACGAGCTCGCTCAGCGCCTGTTTAGACTAAAGTAGTTTTTGAAAAACCGTGATTTATAGGAGGATGATGCTTATATTCTGTACGCACAGGCTGTTGAGACTGCCGATCACTTACTGATTGGCTGTGTTGTCATGAGGGAGCTTTGATGTGCGTTACTAAGAGAAACTCCAGCCCAAACAAGTCCCTATTCTAAATCTAAGGACTTGATCCAAAGAAATCAACTCCGATCTATCTCCTACCTGGACTCTCATTTTCCATGTCCTTCCAAATTATAGTTTCAGCCCATCACATCCAGAACCCCCCTATCCAGTAGGTCCCACCCATAAATCAAGACAGGAATTACAAATGGTGGAGTTGTCTGTTGTTTCCAGTGAAGTTGGTCTTAATCTGAACCCCTACTTTTTTATCATAGCCTGTAAATAAAAGTTTAAGGGCTTAATTTAAAGACTTCGGCTGGAGTTGCTCTGACGCCGCTAGATTTGGGGACGCTTACTCCCCTAATCTGTATATAGGGAAACTCCAGGTGCAAAAAACGTTATTATCTACGGATCCTCCTTATGTGCATATCCCTATGGGGAATCATGCTTTAATTTTTCATTGCATTAAATATCTTGAATAAAAAAAGAGGGAATTTGCTCTGATATAGATTATAAGTCTAGCCTTCTTGGCACACCTAAGTGCAATTAGTAAGCGAATAGGTCAATACAACTAAAAAATGCTTCACTATACCACGATATGGGACAAAAATTAGAAATCCGCTTATATAATAAAGTCGATCTAGCCACGGGGTGATGGCTTCGGCAACAAGCTCGCCTCGACGCGCTCTACGACTAGCTTTCGAACTTTGATGTTGCTCGTCTCTTGGGTTATCTCGAAGGAGAGGAACAACAGAACCTTCTCATGGGAGTTCCAGAGCTCTTCCGGTGGGTGCTACGCGAAGCTGAGGATTGGGTTCTGGCAGGTTTCAGGGTCATTGCCTTAGCTATCCCGTTTTGGTCGCACTCTAGTGTCACTATGTAATCTTCAACTCCTCTCTTTCAGTAGCTAGGCAAAGTGTTCGACCTAACGTATTTGGCTCCTCACCGTCGAGGTTCGGTTTGTGTTGTTGTTGTTGTTAAAACTTCCTCTTAATGAAAAACAGGTGAACGACCCGATCTCAAAAAAAAAAACCATGGTTTTATAAACTAAAATGAAAAGGATGTAATAACACCATAGCTTATAGAAAAAAATCATGAGTGGAGTTTTTTAAATTTCAGAAATATTAAAGTTTTGATAAAATCATGGTTTTTGAAACTATAGAGATTTACTGTATCTAAATATCCATCATTTTACAAAAAAAAAGTAAGAGTTGCAATTTGGAATCCCTCCGAGCCCGACCCAGAAAACATTTTCGGCCCATGGTCAATCCCGCTCAGCTCAGCCCACTTGTGTGCACGGAGTCCCTCCGAGCCCGACCCAGACACAGGGTTCCTCTCGTCACCGTCATCTTCCTCTCGCCAGTCGCCCATTTCCCTTCCCCGCGTCAAACAAATCTAGGGTTCCAAGCGAGCGAAAGCCTTCCTCCGCCAGCCGATCTCCCCGCATCTTCCCGGACTAAGCCGATTAGAGGCACGAGCGAAGATGCCGCAGCGGCACTCGAAGAACAACAACGACCTCGCCTTCTTCACGTACGAGGAGAAGCGGAAGCTCGGGTACGGCACGCAGCGGGAGCGCCTGGGGAAGGACTCCATCAAGCCCTTCGACGCCTGCTGCCTCTGCCTCAAGCCGCTTATCGACCCGCTCTGCTGCCCCAAGGGCCACACCTTCTGTAAGGAGTGCATCCTCGAGTGCCTCCTCGCCCAGAAGAAGGACATCAAGCGGTAGGTAGCATTCGCAACGCTGCACGGTCTATTTCTCTGGATTATTGATTGCTTACTTTGCTGTAGGTAGTATTTTTTTATATAATGATTTAGGTAGTAATTGGTTGGGCCATTGGGGTAGTACTGTTGTAGGGTGCGCGGTGGTAGGGATGAGAGAAGGTTAAGAATTGTCAGGCTAATATCAGTGCTGACTCAGGCGGCTGATGATTTTTGTGCAGATATTAAGCTAAGCACGCCCATGAATTTTAGGCCAACATTATTTAACCTGGAGTTAGATTTAGTTTTTGCAAGGTCACACCTGTACTTGGGATAAAATTATCTTTCATGGATCCATACCATGTCTTGATTTGAGCTCTTGTATGTAGTGTAGTCAGCATCCAACATTTTACCTTAGCCATTTCTCATTGTACCTGCAAGTATATGTTTGTTGGCTAAAGTTCATTTTGCGAGCAGTCATGTTCATCGGCCACTGTTCATTAGACTAATTCCCCTCTTGTAGTTTCCTTACCTAGAATTCCTGTTGTTCATGATGGGCTTTAAAAATTCTGTAGTTGGCCTAAAATCATCTGCTTTGTAATTGAGTCTACTAACAGATTACTGAGTGTTTACTCTTGTTCCTCCAGCAAGCTAGCAGCTCACGAGGCCCAGAAAAAGCAAGAGAAGGAGGAGGAGGAGGAGAAGCTAATTCTGCAGAAGGCTAAGGAGTTGGATGCCTTTGATCAGCAGAATCATGGGGCTGTTCCCCAGTACCATGATCGCAGTGGTTCCCAAGACAAGAATGGGTTTCATGGAGCAAACAGTGTGAAGGTCACTTCTTTTGAAGAGGAAGCCCTCCGCAACATGAAGGCATTCTGGCTCCCTTCAGCTACTCCTGAAGCTACAGTCAAGGTAGATGCACCCTCCACTGACACTGTCTGCCCTGAGGGGCAGGAGAAACTCAAGTTGAAATCGCTCTTCCCTATCTCATTCACGGAGGAAACTGTTGATCAGAAGAGCAAGAAGACAGTGGAAAAGAGCTACATGTGCCCTAGTTGCAAGTCCACTCTCACAAACACCATGTCCCTTGTGGCGGTCAGCACCTGTGGCCACGTCTTCTGCAAGAAGTGCTCTGACAAGTTTCTAGTAAAGGATAAAGCTTGCTTAGAGTGCAGCAAACCATTCAAGGAGAGGAATCTGGTTCCATTGGAGAAAGGAGGAACTGGGTTTGCTGCACATGATGAACGCTTGGAGGCAAGGGATTTCAAGCATTTGGGTAGTGGTTCTGGGTTAGGACTAGTGAAGCCTGCACCAAAAGCTTTCTAGCCTTGAATAATTGTAGCCCCGCTGTTGTATATTGTTTATCATGGTGTCATGAAATTATGTAACCTGGAAATTTTGTTTTATGGCATCAAAATCACTCTATTCAGAACAGTTCCTCGTCAGTCTTTACGATCCATCTGATACACATGCATCTTGCAACTTTGCTTCTTTTTATTGTGGCAAATTTGTTAAGCTGCAGCTGATGTATTATGATGTCTGACTATGATCCGCTTGCTCTTGTTGTTGGCATACTCCCTCTGTCTCAAAATAAATGTCGTTTTTGTTTTTTGAGAAATAATTTTAACTAAATATATATTAAAAAATAAATATTTATGGTACATAATTAGTATCATTGGAAAGATCTTTGAATCTAGTTTTTTTTAACAAATTTATTTGGAGATACAAATGTTACATGAATTTTCTTTAAATATAGTTAAACTTGTGAGAGGAAATCTAAAATAACAGTTATTTTAAGACAAGGGAGTATACCTTAATATTATGTTAAATATTACCCTAGAAAAACGAGCAGGAACATGTCATCGTCGTACCACCTATCCATCAGAAGGGCTGTTGCCTGATGCCTGTTGGGATAGCCCACTTTTGTCAGCCAGTGGTCAAAACAAGACAATCAAAAGTGCTGAAATGAGGATAACGAAAATGCTGACTTGGCTGCCTTGGCTTCCACCCACACACTCGATACTGGAAAAGTGGGCGTGTCCAGCAGCTGTGGACAGGATAACCGATGCTGGGCTACAAGCTTCACAGAACTCTTCCTCCAGCTTAGTGCCAACCTGAACTACTGAAGGTGAAATGGCAAGCCTGCAGAATCTGATTTGCTCCGTATCCAAACAAGTATGTGCTCAAGCCCCTTCTCACAGTTTTCTGGAATTTACTTATTTTCCCTGCAGTTCTGAGGAGTAACAGCTTGAACCCGGGTGCTGATTTTCAGTTGGTTGTGCCAAATTGTGCGGTGACTGCCAAACCGAATGGGGCTCCTCCCTCGGTTGTGGCGGCAAGCTCGAAAGAAGGATCTTTGAATGACAGCAGTAATTGCTCATTTTATTGTTTCTCATACATCTGATGCTCGACAGAATTTTGTTTTATTATAACATCTCTCCACTTATATAGAGGTCACGAAAAGGCGATTAGCTTTGTTTGGTGCTGGAGCGTTAGCCACTGGCCTACTGAAGACAGGCTCTGCATTTGCTGAAGGTATGGCCATTTTGGATGGCCTCACATCGTGTTTATCACTTATCAGGATCAGACTATAATTCTCAAGCAGCCTTTCTGTCTTTTCTTTATATATATTTGACATTAATTGGAGCTGGTCCTTGATTTCAGAAGTACCGAAGAATTATAAATCTTATGTGGATGCGAAAGATGGATACTCATATCTTTATCCAGCTGAATGGAGGGTAAGGTTGCCATGTGATTCTTGAATAATTAAGGACTCAATGCAAATGACCTTTTTTCTGAAGGGTAGTTTTCATGATGCCTTTGTTTCTTTGTCCCTGGATAGGATTTCGACTTCTTGGGGCATGATTCGGCATTCAAAGATAAAAATTTTGCCCTTCAGTGTGTTCGGGTGGGATTTATTCCTACTGAGAAAACAGATGTCCGCGACCTAGGACCAATGGATGAGGTGTGTTTCTTTGGCCTATGTGCTCTTTACTTTGATTAGTCGCAGAAGATAGACATAGCTTTGAAAGCCCAGAGATTCGCTTTTGCTGATCTAATGAATAGTTTTCACATTATACCAGGCCATCTTCAATCTGGTAAACAATGTTTATGCTGCCCCGAATCAAATACCGTCTGTCTATGACATGCAAGAGGTCTGCCATCTGTTCATTGCTTATTCAATAATCATGTCTTGCCTGACCACGGAGCTACCTGAGCAGAAACTCTTATAACCAATGAATTTATGTGCTGTACTCACTGTTCTATTGCTACCTACGCAGCTCAGCGCTCGTTTGAGATGCAGTTTTACGAGTAAAAACTGCTACTGAAATAAGCGGTTGATCATACTATTTTTGCAGCGTACTGTTGACGGCAAGAACTACTGGACGTTTGAATACGATCTGGAGGCTCCGGGCTACGGTGTTTCTGCGTTTGCAACGGTCGCCATTGGAAACGGTAGGATGCCTATGAACCGCAAAACGGTAGGATGCTCATGTGTTTCCTGTTGGGAAAAAAAATGAGATGAAACTTTTTTTTTCTCCAGGTCGATACTACACGTTGATCGTGACCGCGAACGAACGCCGGTGGAGCAGACTGCGAAACAAGCTCAAAGTCGTCGCGGACTCTTTCAAGATCTCGGATCTGACAGCGTGATCGCTTGCTTCTATTAGGGCAGCTCCAATGATGATTTTTGAGCTACCTTAAAGCATATTATTTCATACTTTAATAAAAGCTAGCTCTCGATGAAGAGCTAAGATCATACACACATTCCAAGATTACGTGAGAGTGTTATGTGAGGACACGCACGCTATGAGCAACGTGCTAAACTTAGCACTATTGAAAAAGTTACTTAGAGATAGTAACTAGCTTTATATTCTTGAGGGCGCCTTTAATTGTGATGTAATGCACGGCCTCATGAGCCTTGGGCATATGTATGCAGTATGCTTGGTGAAGAGAAATGTCTATACCCTTGGTGTGATACCCGTGCCTATCGTCAATGATGCAGATGTGCGTACCATGTTAGCGAAAGATGAAATACCTTGTGCTGGTTGCATTTGCTGTCGGCTCGTGGCTCCCAAAATTAGACGGTCCGTGAACAGCATCCAGCTGTCGGTACAAATACAACACTCATTTCAGTAGGGGCCTTGCCCCTCCTGTTTGCTAAAAAAAAAACAAATACAACACTCATGCGGCTTAGAAAGCTTCGAAACGAAGCTAATGAAAAATAGAGACAATGATTTATCACTAGATTGTTTCAAGCACAAGTTTGACGGGTGATGTGATGGCATCACAATTATTGATGTTGACGGTGCCTTCATTGCTCAATCGGGTGCCGCGGCGGTGGGTGTCAAACTGTCAAGTACGCGATGCGGAGGAAGCACAAGTGTCCGCGTGCTTGGAAATTGGAAGGAATCAGGCTGCCTGGCGTCGACCGTCGAGGTGGCCTGCTCGCTCGCACCATGGTCCTGGAATCTCTCCCTGCTCGGTGGAGACAGGAGAAGCGCTTTGTTTAGCCCAAACATCGTTAGTTTTTTCTTAATACTGAAAAACTGCTTTTCTGACTTTTGGTTTTTAGCCTCGGTTGATTTTTGTTGTTGAGCAAATCTTCTTAACCAACTTTTCTGCGTAAGTCAACTGTTTAGTAGAGCTGGGCTGTTTGCCAAGACAAAAGGACAGCAAACATTGGTCAGGTAATCAGGTTGGAAGGGGCAGATATTTGGTGGCCAGGCGCCCATCGTCGTCGATGCACTCTGTGATAGCAGGCAGCTAACAAGGGGGTGTTTGGTTGCAGACGCTAAAATTTAATGTTTGATATATGTCTAAACATTCTAGAGTTTATAACTCTAAACCAAACAGGGCCTAAGTTTAGGGATGACATTACTTAATCCACTGTGGGCCCTTTAGATGCATATGTACTCTCTTTAATCGAAGTGGAACTTGTAAGAACATATCCAATGAAAAAAAACTCATGCCACTTCTGTAACAACGTGGAATGAAGCTTGCCATGGTGCAGTCAAAATGAGAAACGCTTCGCTCGTGCCCATCGACCCAATAAAATAATCAATTGCAAATTAAAAGAATCTGGTTCGAATTTTCAACATCTGCAACTCCTAAGCTGAACGGTCTCGTTGACGAAAATAACGCCGCGTCCAGAATTACCCAGTAACAGGCTTTTCATCACGGCTGCAAGACTTGGACCGACCAAGAATCGAACTTTATACACAAGTTATTAAATGATCAAAACACTAGCATTAGAGGCGAGAGACATCACAAGCACGAGCCTCTGAAAGAATGTTTCAACTCATATATTACAAAAATTACAATGCCCTCCAAACTTGCTAACTATTTCCAGAATGAGTTGTGCCCTACAGTTTCAACACAGTTACTTACCTGAATCTGCAAGCTAATTTTTTTTGTCAAGATCAGGTCAGCATTCCGCTTACTGAGAACAGCATCAGCAGGGCGGCAACTTCCAGCACTTTCATGTGCCAAAAAGGGCGCCTGAATGGCTGCACCAAGAGCAGAAGGAAACCTGATCATGCCCTAGGATAATTTACACCTAACAAGCCCAACAATAATTACATTAGCCGATGCTGGCGAAGACCCTTGCCAAAATGGGGTTGCATCAATCTAACATATAGACCGTTCTGGTCCATCAGAGAGTCATGTGTGCCCTGCTCAACTATCCTACCACCATTTAGGACAACAATGTTATCCACATGCTTCATCATTGCTGCCCTGTGCGCAATGAGAATTGTTGTCTTGTTACCCATAACTAGAGTGTCGAGAGCTTCCTGTACCACTCTACTTGATTCGGACTCAATTGCAGAGCTGGCCTCATCCAACAACAATATAGGTGCATTCTTCAAAACCACCCTAGCAATGGCAATCCGTTGCTTTTGCCCAGGTGTTAGATCAACCCCTCTCATTCCGACATGAGTGTCATATCCATGTGGCAAGCTGCTGATGAAATGATGAGCATTTGCTATCCTTGCAGCTTCCTTCATCTCAGCCTCTGTTGCATTGTGCCTTGCATAAATAATATTTTCTCTTATTGTTGTTGAGAAAATAACTGGATCTTGCTGAATCAGGCCCATGTGGCTACGCAACCATCTAAGGTTAAATGATTTCAGATCTCGACCATCCAGTAGGACTTGACCAGAAACTGGGTCATAGAATCTCTCGATCAAAGAAATAACAGTGCTTTTCCCTGATCCTGAAACCCCAACCACTGCAACTGTTTGCCCACCACTCACTTTAAGATTAAAATTACTCAGCACAAGAATGTCAGGGCGAGCAGGAAAAGAGAAATCAACATTCTTGAATTCAATGCTTCCATAGACATTGGGTGGTTTCAAGCCAGTGGTATCATCAGGATCAATCTTTGGCTCACGGTCAATAATTTCAAAGACTGATGTAAGAGATTTCCTCCTTTTAAGAATGTAAGGTGCAAGTCCAAATGGCTCCACCAATGCGAATGATGCAAATGAAAACAGAATGTACTCTTTTAGTCCTGTGGCTATTGTCAGACGTTGTTGGTCAACTGAAATAGCAGTGTACCAAAGAAGCAGGGCATTGCAGGCAAAAAGAAGGAACTGGGAGAGACCAAAGCCAAAGCCTATAGCCAATCCTTGCACAAGACTTTGTTTTAGTATCTTGCCAAGATGTAGTCTGTAGAGTTCCATTATCTTATCCCCAGCACAGAATGCTACTACAGTGTATATGTTCCGGACTGCATCTTCAAGCACTAACGAAGCCTTTCTATGCATTTCCTGAATTCCTCTTGAGAAGCCAGCAAGCCACAATTTCTGCAACACAAGTTATTAGACCCATTAGAGATTTGCCAGTATACTAATGTGCTACAGTTATAACATATGGAACATATGAAGCGCTGCTGCTAAGAGCAAGTAGCATGATATAAAAATTTCAACATATGTAACCCATATGTCGCAAAGCCCATTACTAACGCATATATCACAAATTTAAAAAAATGGGAGGAGTAGATCATAAAGGGAACTGTCACAAAGCCCATTACTAACATGAAAAGTAATATTTTAGAGTTTGAAGTCTTCAGTAATCTTTGACAGAATATTCGGTCTTACGCATGCAAGCTTCAAAGGAAGTAAATGCTAAGGCAATGGAAGCCACCAGGACTCACAAGGCTTTATTATGATCAGCTGTATACACTAGGAACCAAGTGATCCAAAGTATAACTGAGGCTCAGATTGATCAAACAATATTTATGAAAAGATTTCCTTTCTGACAACATGTTACTACATCAATGCCAATGTTACTAATCCAACCTCAACCAAACAACAGTGTGCGCAGTGCAACAATTACATGGATAGGCATCAAATTTCTGTTAAAATACCAATCTTTTCATGGGATAGCAGACAAATAAAGAAAACTTTATTACCTGTGCAATAGCAGATATGACAAGAACTGGCAAAGTTGCAAGGGCAATAAGTGCCACCCGCCATTCCAACAACATTCCAATAAGGAGAGCCACAGATACTGCAGCAGTGTCTTGTATAAATATGGAAAGCCGGTTACTGAAGGCAGCACGGACAAATGTAGCATCATTTGCGAGGCGCATGGACAGTGTATCAGCATTGTTCTCCTCTTTGTCAAACCATCCAACTTCATTGCGTAGCATTGCTGTCAAAGAAATCATAAATAAGAATTAAACTCTAATAAGGTAAAACCAACTACATGATTAGCAGAATACAAGAGCAGCATATAAAGATGCAGATTGCAATTACCTGAGAACATCATCCTTCTTATGCGCTCAGTCATCTTCTCCCCCATTATTCCAAAATAGAAATGTTGCAACCAGTTGACCAGCACTGTAATAACACCCATGCCTACTATGAATAAACACCATCTGTTCACTTCATGGCGCATATCACGGATTTCTATTTGATAGTATGCTGACACTATAAGTGCTATTGTGTAAGCAAGCAGTGGATTAAATGAGCCAAATATAGCAGCACCAATTGTACCTAAAAGAGCATAAGGCCATTCAGCAATACTAAGTGTTGCAAGACGCCAAAAAGATGGAGGTTTCTGGTGCTGAACCTCATCCAGTTCACTGTGTTCAGAACTCGTATCATCTCGTTCACTCTGTGGTCTGCTAAAAGTTTGTGAATGTGAACGCTCGTTCTTAGGATCAGAAGTCAAAAGAGGAGATATGGGTGAGTCTGGTTCTGAATTCTTAGATGACTGCCGCTGTATAGGATGGACATCAACTTTAGGAAGATCAGGTAATTTCATTTCAAAACTATCCTGCCTCTTAATGGATGGTGTTCTTTCGGTTTCAATTGCAACCATAGGTATCCCGTTGTCCATAGTTTGTTCTGAAGGTGGACTTCGATCCTTTGGTGACTCATGAGAGTTTCTGTTGGTATCTGATCTCCAAAATTGAAGCATGCCATGTGTCCTTTGTAGTGAAGGTGATTTTGCCATCTTAGGAGAGGACGATTCTTGAAAATATTGGCTCACTGATGTGTCCTCAATTTGGAGCGACTTACGCTCCCTGCTGTTCTTGGTAGGCATCCTGTCATGAAACAAGATAAGGTAGTCCAAATCAAATCATACACTTTTTTCAGCAGATATGACGGAACAAACATTCAAATAAAAACCAAGAACAAACAAATATTCATAAAGTATAAATACAAAGGTTAAGCAAAATCTCTTCAGCCCAGTCGTATTTCAAATGATGCTATAGTATCAATGTTCTACTAGGATCTAAAAATTAGTTGTTAGTACTCCCTCCGTCCTAGAACAGTGTTATGTTAAAGTATGGTAAGTTTGGGCAAATTTACAATATAGTGTACTAAATACGTACCATTAGATTAGTCATGAAACATATTTTGGCAATATATTCTTTTGGCATCATAAACATCAATGTTTAAAAAAAATATATTTAATCAAAACGGAGGGGGTATCCACAGGTACTAGATATGCTTAGCCACCTTTGGGTAATGCCTATGAAAAAAGGCTTTACCTTTTGGGAAGTTTTGTTGCTTCCTCACACCTTAAAAGCTCAGCATAAAGGCCATCCAAGTTTAGAAGTTCATCATGTGTCCCCATTTCAACAAGATGACCCTCCTCCATTACAGCTATATAATCAGCATTTTTAATGAGGCAAAGACGTCTAGCAATTATAATGGTTGACCTTCCCAACATGAGAACATCTAATGCTTCTTGCACAGCTTTTTCAGCTTCAAAATCAAGTCCTCCCGTGACCTCATCAAGCAACAGAATGGATGGATTCGAAAGCACAGCACGAGCAATAGAAATTTTGATCTTCTGTTCATCAGTGAGTGCTATACCAGCTCGACCAACCTACAGAATTTCTAAAAGTGAGTACCAGAGACTCAATGCCTAAGCAGTCTAGCCATGATAGACAACAAATATATGGTACCTCCTTTACCTGGGTTTCATACCCCTTTTCAAGTGAACTGATGAACCCATGGGCATGAGCTGTTTTTGCTGCCTCTTCTATCTGATCAAAGGTAGCAGATCTTCCATAAGCAATATTTTCCCGAATGCTCAAACTCAATAAGGCTGGTTCTTGTGTCACCAGACCAATTTGGCTTCTTAACCATTCTACTTTCAAATTTTTTATGTTTTCCCCATCCAAAAGAACTTCACCTGAAACATAAATATGAGTAGCCTTTTAAATGGAGGAATAGAAGTGGAAAACAAAATATGCTTCTCAGTGCTATTACCTAATGTTGGGTCATAGAATCTCTCCATCAGAGGAATTATACTGCTTTTCCCCGAGCCATTTCTACCAACAAGTGCCACAGTTTTTCTCGCCGGTACAGTGAGGAAGAAACCACTTAATATTGGGATTTCAGGACGAGACAGGTAGCTAAAGTACACATTTCGAAATTCAATATTCCCCTGCACCTGGGGTAAGGTTGTCCCTTCTTGATTGGTGCTGGAAGTTGAACGACTAATCATCTCATATAGTCTATAAGCAGCAATACGCCCTTGCTCAAATGAATAAAAATTTGTAGCTGCTTGATTCAAACCACTACAAATTTAAAAGGAAACAAAGATAAGGATATACATGACAGAAAAAATTATATAAAGCAAAACTTCTGCATAAATTAAATTGCTTACAGGCCGCTCAGAATTACAGAGAATAAAGCAACCACAACTTCACCGCCATCAGCTTTTCTGCGATGGATCAGATGTCTTCCAACCCAAAGTTGCAAAGCGCAAGAGCAAATGGCAAGTCCATATGTAAATCCAAGACCAATCCCTTGGACAAGGCTAATCAAAATTCCATATCTAAGTGTGGCTTGAAGTGAGGTAGCATAGGAGTACTTTGCAAGAGTTTCATTTGTAAAAGCATACAGTGTCCTGATGTATGAGATGGCCTGTACGTGCAAAAGTCACATTAGAACCAGGCATATTTTAACTAATTAATTGCACATCAAACCAGAATGATCATGTAATCTACAAAGTCAACAGCACAGAATAGCTGCCCTCTGATACAGCAGTGACATCGAAGATATGGCAGTCATGAGCACTGTATCAGACAGCGGCTTGGTTGGTGTGTACTTTAAAAGTTCAAAAGAAAGATTGGCACAATGAAAAAGGTAACACCTGTTCAGCAATGCTAGCCGCTTCAGCATATGCATCTTGAATGTTTTCAGCCAGCCTATGAAGAAATATGTTAGATATTCCTCCTGCTGCAACAATCAAGGGTCCAGTGGCAAGAGTTAGAAGTGCTATTTGCCAACAATTCAGAAGGCCAACAATGAGACCACCAGCAAATGTAGCCATATTATGTATGTAGTTCCCAACCTACAAAGAAACCCACTTGTTAGAAGACCCTAGAGTGATGAGGTTCACTCTGCAGATCATAATTCCAGAAGAACAGATGGTTACTTCACTCTTTAGGCTTACTTTCTCACTTATAGCTGACTGAATGAGCAATACATCACTGAGCACTTGACTAACAATATCTCCGTTGTTACCATATGTATCAAAAAAACTCATGTCTTGATTTAGCAAAACCTGAACATATTTTGATCTGATGACAGCAGTTTGCCGTTCCCCAGTTAGAATCCAACATGATACCTCTGCACAACTGAAATAATCAGGAATTTGTGTTTGTGCAGTGAGAACTGCAATTTAAATGACAATAGTTACTTACCTATCCATCCTGCGACGAAAACACCAGCAGCTATAAAGACAATATACAAGGCATGCTGCAACGTTGATGAAAAAATGTAAGAGGGCAAGATATGAACTTCAGAATATGGAAAACTGGGAGGGAGGGTCCTAAGAGACAAAGGAAACATGCAAGGTCACACCCGTTTGAAGAAATTTCGATAATAGTTTCTTACAAGCCCGAAATTTGGGTACAAGCAGAATCAAACAACTGAATAAATAAATAGATTGCCATAAACGACAAGGTCGAGTACAACGATAACAGTCCACATCAATTAATGAACTAGATGTGGGGAGCCTAGGAGCTTTCCAGAAGCAGCCATTATGAAATAACTTAAGTGTTTAATGCAGGATATTTTAGAAATTACTTGTTTACCCCCTGAGGAAATGGTCCCGTCAGTCCAGGGTTTTTTTTTCAATTCCTCTTGTCACAGATGAAGCTGCCATATCCCTATAGTTTTATCTCCGCCTACAGGGTACACCAGCTATGAAAAGAGAGTGTCAAGTGAAACATTCACTTGGCTGCCTCTAAAATGGTTATAACTAAACTACCAAAGGCATAGGTTATTCCAGGAAAACTTTCATAAACTGGATGAATATAGAGTACAAAAGAACTCAACGTTCAGAATGCAGAACTCTTTTCATTCCAATCACACATGAATACAACAATAATGACCAACCACAAGACATCAACAAGTATCAACCGTTCCCTTTACGTGTTAACAGCTAAGAAACACATATTACACCAATAAACGTCTTTAGACTCTGGCATCCTTGACATCAAGGAGACCATCCTGCAACCAACCTTGACATAAATTTTTTAAATGGAAAATTCCATAAAACATTACAAACATTTAAACCATGGCTACTTCACTTTTACATTCTCTGTCTCAACATATACACAATTTCAAAAGGTGCCTCCACAGAAGCAGCAGCCCAAACTTTCAGCAAAGGTGACACCAAACACACCCCAACCCACCAATTCCAACTCCTAATAACGCATGATGACTTTGGAAACTTTGCATCAGAAACGAAATCAAAATGGACTGATTTGAAGTGATAACTTGAGTTATAAACATAACTACACTTAAAAAACGCAAAGCAGCAAACATGTGCAGTGCAGTTGGAAACTTTCCTAGCCTTAATGTTTGAAATGCAACCTAGAAGCAGCTATTCAATAAGAAATCAAAGCAACCAGGGCCCTGTAATTTTTTAGAATTGCCATGTCCCCAAAGTACAACAAACATATGTAGCTACAATCCTTCCATCTAAAATCGAAAATATAACAGTTATTGTATGTACAGCTAAGTGCCAAGCATCAGAAGTATCAGCTTACCTCCTTAAACCGCCGGAGCAGCTCATCACCACGGCCATAGAGAGACGACCCAACCCGCTCAGAGTCGAGCAAATTCAGGGCCCTCCCGAAGTAGTGAAGGTACACGACGAGCGCGGCGCCATGCGCAGCAGCAGCAAGCGCCCCAACAGCCATAAGGGCCCAATCGACCCCATCGGCGAACTCGAAAAGCCTCCAGAACGACACCGCCGCGGGCGGCGGCTCGACCTCGTCGTCCTCCACTTCCTCCTCTCCGCCGCCAGCGCCTTCCCCCTCCCTCGCCCCCACGCCGGCATCCCCCACGGGCCCGTCCCCATACGGGGACGGCGACTCCGGAGGCTCGGAGACCTCGGATACGGGTGTGAGCGGCTGTACATGGGGCGACGCCCACCCGAACAACCCAGCCGGCACCATCTCCTTCTCGACGCCTTGCGCAGCTCGACGAAGCCGTCAGAATTCAAAAACCCTAGGATCCAACGGAGCTCATCACCACAGCCTGCCCCGAGACGGCGACTACGGGAAGACGCGGCGGCGGTGGCGGCGGCGGCGACGACGACCAGGTCCCTTCCGAAGCGAGGCTCGAGTCGCCTCCTAATAAACTAAATTCCAAGAGGCCAGTGCCGCAAAGGAGAGACCCTTTGAAAAACTCTATTCTCGGCGGCACACGGCAACGACGACCCGGTCAGAAAAATTCGGCAGCGCCTCCCACACAAGAGAAAGCCACTCCACGCTGAGCTCCTCGGCGGCGGCTCGTCGCCGGCCAAGAGGCGGGGCGGGCGCGGCGGTGGGGATGATGGTGTGCGCGTAGTTGGGGGTTTTCCTCCTCCGCTTCTGGCGGCGTGCGCGTAGGAAAGGTGAGGAAGAGGGGACCCGTGCGTGTGATTGCGGTGTGATGGGCGGGGCCCACATGGCGGTGGCCCTTTCTGCCTGGTGTTTGGTGTAAAGCGGGTTGGCGAGTGTGGCGCAGGGCCCACTTGGCGGTGGCAGGGAGGTCTGGGCTGGAGGCGCGTACGGCACCGGTGGGCCAGGGTTGACAGCGAGAAGGGGGGAGTTACGTGTCCCGTGTGGCGTGTGGAAAAAATTTCGCGCGACGTTGGAATTAGACGGGCGGGATTGGTGCGGAAAGGTCTCGTGGGCAACGAAGATGGCGGGGCCCGCCTGCGCTGCGCCTGGTGGCATGAGCTGTGTCGGTGTAGCTTTCTTCCCCTGCTAGGGACACACGAAATTCCGGCCCCGTATTTTTCGAACATGGAAGTGAAACTCTTGTGGCAGTAAACCCTGTGGCTGTGGCAGCTGTGAAAACAGCTTGGTTGTAGCAACATACTCTTTTTTTTGTGTGACTTGTTGCAGCAACCTACTCAAGGCTTCTGTTAAGCTCCTCCCCCGAAGTTTACTCCTTATTCTATTGGACATTTAAACACATATAAGGAGTATTAAATATAAACTAAAAAGATAATCAATTATGCATACTACGACTATTTGCTAGGTGAATCTTTTAAGTCTAATTAATCTATTATTTTAATAATATGATGTTATGTGCTAATGTCAGATTAATTAGATTTAATAAATTCATTTCGTGGAGTATCGAACACTTTTATAATTTGTTTCATTATTACTATCAGAACACTCGATGTCACCCCATATGACAGCCGATGTAACACCCTAAAACTTTACACCACAATGCATCATTTGATTGTGCTTTTCAATTGTGACAGGGTAGGATGTTTGGATGCATGCATGCTATTTAATTGAGAAAATGTTTTGTTAAGACGTGGGTTGATAAGCTATGGTTGAAGTAATATTCGCTGATTTATTGTGGAAGACTCTCACAATAAATCAGCGAACGGTACTTTTAACTATGGCTTATCAGCCCAGTGAATAAGCTATACTAGATAGATAGTGAGTTAAGTGTTTATGGTGGATAGCTGACGCAAGTTACAATATCAGAATATTTCAAATAAGACAAACTTTGGACCTTACATCAACACCAACTTCATGTTTGTTACATATAATCAGAAGTTTTTAGTTAATTACAAATTACAATATAATAAAGTAAAGAAACATAAACAAATACTCCCTCTATTTTAAACTATAAGTCATTTTAAGAATCTTGGAGAGTCAAAGCATCTCAAGTTTACCAAAATTATAGACAAAATTGTAAAGATTTTTTACATCAAATAGGTATACTATGAAAATATAATTGATGAAGAATTTAATGATACTTGGAATCATAAATGTTATTATCTCATCATGCAAATTTGGTCAAACTTGAAATACTTTGACTCTCCAAAATTCTTGGAGTGACTTCTAATTTGGGAGGGATGGAGTAGTAAAGAAGATGTGCATAAGTAAATTAGCATTAAGAGTTCATATCAATTGAAGATAATATTATTTGTCATCCCATCATTATTTATCATCACTCAAATCACCATCCTCGGCATTTTTGTTGTTATGGGTACATCCACATTATTACTTGAACCATCGACATAGCGAATATTGACCTAACAAAAATTTAGTGGGATGCTAGGTTTAAACATGCTATCCTCAGCTGCTTTGTAGCGGTAGAGGGTTGCTCTTGTTATAATGGTTGCCGTCATAGGTACTACTAGTTATATTTATTACTATGATTATATATGCCATAATATCACATTCAAACAAACTTTACAAGTCCAATTTTATGTTACTTGTTTTAATTTGAAAGTTTAGATATTAATTTATATATATGTATATGGTCTTTTATCACTTTACCCTACTGCCTCCTCGCTAGATTCTTTTAATTTTCCGTTGTTCATTCATAGTGACCATACTTACTTAGTGTGGTATGGTTGGATAAGGTATGAGGATCTTGCAGGTGAATGATAAATGCATTTGCATTGCACATTTGTGGATGTGCTTAGCATGTAAAGAAAGAGGTAGCGAGATTACCAACTTTGGTTCAAAACATAACAGGACGATTTATATAGTAACACTCATTGGTTGATGTCTTTAAATAGAATGCAACCTATAAAGTTAGATGTAAAGAGCATTTATCTAAGGTTCATAAACAAAGCTTTGATATTGCCATAGCTTGTTAGATATAAGTGTTATTTATCAGTCTGACTGCCATAACACTAATATGGATGTCATAGTTTTTCTCCATTTGTCGATACTAATGCCTTTTACTAACAATCCAAAATGAGTGGAGATCAGACTCCTATCCAAACAATTGACAATGCTCAACAACTATGTGTATTTGGGTCTATGATTTTGGAACCCATATATGAAATAATGGAATTGATGTGTCCTTGTAGGGTGATTTTGAAACAAGGCACTTCAATCCAAATGGTGGTTTTGCTTGTCGTTCATTTCATGTCTTTTGAATTATTTTATGTTTAGATGCGTCTAGTGAAACTAAGACAAATACACACTTTTTATTCCCAGCATGTATTAACGGGACAAGATTAAAGCAAATGATTGAGCTTGCACCTATAAAACTCTATACTTTATTAAATCATAAATAGCATGCTTTTTAGTATACCACACCTACTCATAAGTTAGAGTTGCATTTTTTTGGAATAACACATGACCTCTAGAATTGTAGTATTTCTTTGTAGGATTGGAGTAGTATATATACACTCATTTCATTCTAAATATAAGACATTTTGGCTTTTCAAAATATATAGTTTTTGATATGCACTTAGATATAGATATATATATATATATATATATTATGTCTAGATACATAACAGAAACAATATATATAGAAAAGACAAAATGCCTTATAATTTAAAATACAAGGAATACGTACTTAACAACAAAAACTACTGCTACCAAATCACAGTATTAGACTATTAGTGCAATATATATTATTGTACGAGCTAGACCAACATCTTACACCTACCTAACACATACTCTCTAGGGTCCACTTTCTAAGGCACACATACATATTAAGGTTCTATATTTACAAATTATGACTAATAATTTGGCCAACTTTTTTGAATTATGGTAATGCAAGCTTTGGTAAACACAGTATTTACAAATCTGCAATTATAATAAATAATATAATCTAAAATAGATGAATGATGACTATGACATGCATGTCAAACGGTACATATTATATAGACTCAACTTGAGGGAGTACTGTCATGTTTCAATGCCGGCATTAGTGCCTGTAATAAAATGACAAGCTAATGTCCCAGCGCGTATTGTCGGGTTGGGTATCCGTAGAATTAATCGTCCTCCACGCTGTCGCCTTGTTGACTACGAGCAGCGCCTGATAACGACGGTCATTGACGACCCAGGCAGCGCAGCTCGGAAACGAAACGAGCGATAATTTTCCATAGCTAGGTGCGCCCTCTAACGGGACTTGTTTAGTTCATCTCAAAAACTAATTTTTTTAAATTTTTTTTGTCATATTAAATTTTACGGCACATATATATATTACTAAATATAGACGAAAATAAAAACCAAATATACAGTTAGCCTATAAATCGCGAGATGAACATTTTATGTCTAGTTACTTCATAATTAAATAATATTTATTAAATAAAAACAAAAATACTATATTACCAAAAACAAATTTTTTTTTGAACTAAACGAGGCCTAAGATTCGGGCCATCCTTCTGGAAGCTTGCTCCTAATTAATCCCACTCCCACCCCACCAAGTCACCAACCAGGGCAGGTACCATCTCTTCTCCTCCAGCCTTGCGATGCTGGCTGGCATGCTGTGCACGTCCGTCCATCTCTGTTCACGATTGCTCGTCGTTTATACACACACCTGAAAGGAACCCTCCAGAGAAACCGTGATTCCGTAATGTTAGGTTAAAATTCCACCCAGACCAGAGAATCCGGTGCGCTCAGCTTTTTCTTAGAAACAATAATTTATTTCTCCTCTCTGAAGTTTCACAAGCGCACGTGTCCTGGTATTTATGGGCTTACGACCATCAGTCCACCCGGGCGAGGCTCCATTTAATTTAACAGTTAGGGACGGCAATGGCGTACTCCATATTACTCAACCACACCCATGCCCATAAAAAATTCAAGGACTAAAATCGAATCGAAGTAAAATACCACTAACTAACTACAATTACCCTTTCAAAAAAAATTAACTACAATTAATTAATTTCTTGCATGATCAACGATTCGCTTGAGCTTATCAGCCGATTTTTCCAGCTATTCAGCAGTGTTTATCTCTCACAATAAATCAACTAATAGTACTTTTCTATCACGTTGAAGTTTAAATTTAATCTGCGTCACAACTTGAATTTATGTAACCGTTGCTGGCTCCTTGCACAAAAAAAAAAAAAATTGTATGCAGGCTGAAGTTGTCAGCAACTTGGGCTCTCTAGGGAAAGATGGTTCGTGCGGCCCATCGCGTCTTTCAAGACAGGAGTAGTGCAGGCCCTAACCTAGAGGCCCATGAAGCCCGCGTCCGCATCCAGCATATATCCTTACTGAAATCATGAGGTGCTTGGGGTTCGTCATGTGGCGTGTGTGCCGTGTGCCAAGCAAGCGTGCCCTTCGCTTTGGTCCGTCCAGCCATACTCGCGTGGACGTTGGGCGCGGACGCACGGTGCTCCAACCAGCCGTTCACCGATCGGCTGATGCTTGGAAACGACCCCTATCACCCAACTCCCCTACCCTTTTGTTATCCGCCGATCTGATGGAGAACGGAGCTGTAGGCCCCCCGTCACAGCTTTCGGTCATGCTGCGTAGGCGCTGTGCATGGGCGACAGGTACTCCGCCATGTAGACAGCTACCCGGCTACGCGTCGGCCGGGCACGGCCCCGCACAGGGCTTTTGTCTTGCGAGGTCCCGTGGTGGCGCACAGGAACCTCAGCAGGATCCGCTGCGCTCATGCGCCGGCGCGCCGCGCGCTTATGCCCTGAGGCTGAGCCCTCCCCTATGTGCCGAGTCGTGGCCGCCGTCTGCTCCTATCCTGCTCGGCCGCTCGGGTTTGGTGCCGCTCTTCGGCTCTTCACACAGAGGATCCGGGACGGGCGCCGCTCCGGGCCGAGGAGTGGCGACGTGGCCGGCCGTGCTGGGCCATGTGGCACGTGAAGGGGGCGAGGTGCATGTCCACCTGGCGGCTTCCGCGCGTGGGGGCCCGCCCGCATAGACCACGGGCCGGGCTTGGAGGAGAAAAGATATTTGCGCGCGGCGGCCCACGTCGCTTTCCAATCTCCGCTCCTCCAATCGGCTCCCCGCGCCCACGTGAACGCCCGGCCCGGCCGCCCCACGCTTTTCCTCCCGCGCCGGCTCCGTGCGCTCGGTCCACCGGCGCCGACTGGCCGTCGCCCGTCGCCGCGGCCAGCGGGGGTGGAGGAGCCGTGGACCTCTCCCAGCGAGGCGCCCCGCGGGAGGCGGTGTCCTCATCCGTGGCGCATGTATATATAGGATCCTCCCCTGTCGACTCTGCACGCCTTATCGTCACACACGGAATCAGATTGCGGGCAGCCATAGACTCTCCCTTTGCTGTAGCTATAGCAAACTGTTTCCCGGGAGAGGTAGACGGAGAGAGAGAGAGGTCAACAGGGCACTGCCTGCCTAGTGTGTTGCTCAACGCCTCAACCAAAAAAAAGCCAGAAGGATCCATCCATCCATCCATCCATGGCTCCCGGAGACGACTCTAATCCTGCCTCTTATATCCACACGGTAATTAAGCAACCATTTTATTTTATTCTCCGACCTGTTTCGTTATTAGTTCTTCTGAACTGAAGTCACAATCGTCTGCATGACTGCATGCATGATGCTCGGAACTAATTAACTGCGGTGGTCGTCCTCGGCGACGGCGTCGTTCATCACGCATGCAGGTGCAGCACCTGATAGAGAGGTGCATGACGTTCGGGATGAGCATGGAGGAGTGCATGGAGGCGCTGGCCAAGCGCGCCGACGTCCAGCCGGTCGTCACCTCCACAGGTCATTTCAGTAGTAGAAACGAATGAATTGCCTGCCAGCCATCTGAATTTGGTTATTCTGGTAAATTCATGTATGTTTCCTGCGAGCATTTGCAGTGTGGAAGGAGCTGGAGAAGGAGAACAAGGAGTTCTTCGACAAGTACAAGCAGTGGATATCGGAGAAGAGAAGCGCAAGCACCTCCTAGCACAGTATAGAACTGAATTAGCTGCTGCTGGCTTGCTTAAATAGTTATGATGTTTATTGTTTAGTTAATTTTGGATTTATTACTCAATTACTGTGTTTAATTAGAGAGGAATAAGGCGTAGGGAGGTCGATCAGCTGCTAATGTGATCTTCTGTAATCACAGACATCATGTTGGCTGTGGCGTTATGTGTACATACAGGGTAAAGCAGGGGAAGCCATGCATATTATCGTGCGCACAACTCTTATCTTATACGTATACCGTCTTATTCGATTTTGTGCGACTTACGTGCAAGTAGTCGTTGCTGGCGTATTGTATATATACACATTTTCCTCTCCTACTTACCATAATACCACATATGGCTCATCCTCGCTAAAACGTTTTCTGACAAGAATATAAACCAGAAACTGAACTTGGTACTTATAATCATCACTTCTTCAGAAGAAGCCCATACATATAGAGGGGCCGATTGGTAGGGTGTTGAAATTGAGCTGGCCTGGTTCTACAACTTGAGGAAGCCCATACACATACAGTCTATCGGTATAGTAGCTGAATTAGTGGAGATGGAAATTACGGGGTAAGCCGCAAGTACCAATTTATCTGAGATTTTTTTTTTGTCAGCACTAGTAAATGAGTTGACTCAGTGTTTTGCACTTGTAGTTCCTTATTAGGGCGTCTCCTATTCTGATGTGGATATAAAAAAAAAGGTAGAAGATGAAGTAGTGCGATGGATAAATGGACTATTTATTTTACGTAATCTAAAAATACGAGAGAATGAAATATGGATGTAATTTTATATATATATATATATATATATATATATAAGTAAGATTTTACAAAATAATCTTTATTTATATTTTTCACTTTTACATAAACTAGTTACATAACTAGTATCATTGCAGATGCTGTAAGAACTAGTTTGTATTCAACTATTTTTTTGGAATCGGAGTGGATTGAAGGGGACTAATTAAACTCAATTCCCCTTCAATACCCTGCAATACTCAAAGGGGAATGGTTGATTAAAGGAGCTCTAAAAGTTCTCTCGAGTCAGAGGTTCGGTATACATTAGCTCTGCTAGTTTACTTCTGGGCACTGTCTTCTCTCTGTTAACCTCTGAGTCAGAGGTTCGGTAGTGCTGTAGGTCTGGTAGCTTACTTATGGACACTGTCTTCTCTTTGTCTCTGGTTTAGACGACTCTTTGTACTTCCGTTTGCTGAATGGAAGTGGAATTGCCTCGTGTCGAAAAAAATAATGTATAAGACAATTTGATTTTCAGTCGCTAAATAAGGAACTACTTTTAATTTTCCATGCTAAATACTTAAATAATTTTCTTAATAAACTAATTATAAAAGATGATAAGAAGGCCGGAGAATGAGATGGCTGGTGGGACGTGCACATGGCGTGTTGCATGCTGACAAGGATATAAGACGTACAGTATTATGAAAAGTATGATGTATGACAGGAAGAAAACTAGGAATATTTTGGGCAGGCAGGCAGCCAGGCCAGGCCACCGCGCATCGGCGCATGGGCATGGACGGAACGGGCCCAGGCCAAAGCCAAACAGGGAAATAGGATAGGTTTGGTGCGACACGACGGGCGGCACAGGACCTTCGGCCGGCAGCGATCGAGACGGAGACGCAACCGGTGGTGTCGTGGTGACATGCTCTACGGCGGGGACGCACGACGCGAACGGGGGATGACGACTGGAGCAGCAGCGCTGACGATAGCTCCCGCGCGCGGGTTTCTGTCGCACAGAAGAAGAAGAAGAAGAAGAAGAAGAAGAAGGTGGAGGGGGGCCGCCGGGCGGGTCACCGATCGATCCGCACCGTCTCGTCCGCTTCTGCCGAGACGAGAACTGCCGTCTTTGTATGCCGTGCGCCTCTCAAATCTCAATCAGACAATCAGCTAGTACTACTTGCATACAAACTGTGTCTTGCGCGGCTAGCGAATGGGTCTGTTCAGTTTCGTGTTATACTTATACATAATCACGTTACTCAAACTGCGCCGCTCCGTCCGTGGGTTACATTTTACTAGTCGTTGTGCTCGTATTTTAGAAATAACCACCAATGTTCCTTTAATAAGTAATAGAAAAACGTTAACTGCCGTGTCGGGGACACCACGCGTGCGGAACTACTTGCACAACTTTGTTACTCCAAGACAGGTCACTACTTGCAATGCAATCCGGGGACTCGGTCGCAATTTGGAGTAGCAAACTCCATTATCTTGGAGATGGTCAGATGTGGCGGTGAATCCTGTGATGATGATGTGTGGCCTTATTTAGTTCCCTAAAAATTTTGCAAAATTTTTCAGATTCCCTATCACATCGAATCTTTAGACGTATGCATGGAGTATTAAATATAGATGAAAATAAAAACTAATTGTACAGTTTGGTCGGAATTGACGAGACGAATCTTTTGAGTCCAGTTAGTCTATAATTGGACAATATTTATCAAATACAAACGAAAATATTACTATTTCTATTTTAAAAAAATTTTGGAAGTAAACAAGGCCTCTGTTCGTGTGGCGTGTGGGTGTTCCCATATAAAGCAAGTTGCTGTACTATATAGCAAAAATAACGACCCAGAGGTTGTCTATGCTCAACTGGCATCACATCGCGAGTGTAAAAAACAAAAGGAGGGAGGTGTTGCCGTGCTAGACTGACTGACTAGTAATCTCTTCCACAATCTCCATATTCACTGCACCTACTGTAACAACAACAACCCACAAGCATTAAAGAGGGGACGATGCTCCAAATAAATACTTCGATTTTTTTCTAGTCTAAATCAATAAACTACCATTTAATTCATTAAATTAGACTAGAGAAAAATTATAGATATTCATTTAGACACCATCTTCATCTTTAACAAGTATAATATGTACTGTACATGTACATCAGGAGTGCGTGCGCGGTGGTGGCAGGGGCACAACGATGCCCAAATGGGTTCAGCGGCGTCCGTGTACACTGGCCGGCGGTGACATACTCCTCGTTGCCCAACAGTTGAACTACGGCTACATGGAGTTATTATCGGCTGGCAATAACAATAAGCGTGTGATCCTAGACTAGCGGGGTTTGACTTAGGCCTTGTTTAGTTCCGAAAAGCGAAAAAATTTCGGTACTGTAGCACTTTCGTTTGTTTGTGACAAATATTATCTAATCATGGACTAACTAGGATCAAAAGATTTATCTCGTAGTTTACAGTTAAACTGTGTAATTAGTTTTAGTTTTCGTCTACATTTAATGTTTCATGCATGTGCCATAAGATTCGATGTGACGGGGAATCTTGAAAACTTTTTGGTTTTCAGGGTAAACTAAACAAGGCCTTATAAAGAGTAGTATTTATGTACTCTCTTATATATATATATCCATAAAGAAGGTCGTTTTAGATAAGGTTTGAGTCAAATATTGGGAATATAAATCATGAATAACTTAAAAGTTGTTGAATTTGAAAATGTGAAAACCATGAGTAGATTTGTCTTGAAAAATAATTTCATAAAAATATACATATAACACTTTTTGATAAATTTTTTTTATTAAAACAAAGAGTCAAAGTTAGGCTTTGGAGCCCATGTCGTTGTCCTAAACGACTTCTTCTGTAGATATGAAAGGAGTACAACTCATGCATAACATTACTTTTCGTTCGTGTTTCTCGTTTAGGACATCTTCTAGACAACAAAATTATGCAAAACACAATTCCAATAAAATATTTTGATTATTTAAAATTGTTTGCCTATTATATTAGGATACACTTGATGAAACTTTATATTTTACTGTATACATACTTATGTTTCATTATGTATTTTATAGGATGCATACTAGTAGTAACAACCTAGTGGTTAATATTTTACTATTATCAAGCATTAAACTATGGACTTCTTTTTTTCTAGTGAACCATATTACAAACGCAGATACTCGTGTGTGTATAGTACATGCATGTGAATAAACATACATCCTACTTCATTATGAGCACTTTCGAAAACTAAGCCAGTAGATTTTGAAATTGTCACCACATGTGCACACGATCGACAAACACGGTTGCCTACTAAAAGAAGAATAGAATTATTAAGTCGTTCAGGTACTAAAATAAATTCAGAAAAATAGATAAATTTGACATTCAAACTCATTCTGAAAAAATTTATATCAAAATAACAAAATTTATTTGCATATGCATTAATTTTGTCCTCTAGTGCATACGCAAATGAAGGATTTTTGTCCTCTTGTGCATATACGAATGAAATTTATTATTATTATATGATTTTTTTAAACGAGTTTGATGAATCTCAAATTTTATGTGCATATCTATAGATGCACTATTGGTGTGCACAAATTTAAAATGTTTGAAAACTCTTAAGACATTGTTTGAATGTTGTCGGATTCACCCCAATCCACATGTGATAAAGTGGATTGGGTTGGAATTTAGTTTAAGTTCCACTCCAATCCATCCCAAGTTCCCAACACATGTGGATTGATGTGAATCCGAATACATCCAAACAAAGCCTAAAGATGTTTTAATGTGGTTTCATGGATTACACTGAAAATATAGTTTGCACTGAATATTTTACCAAAAATATTTCATTAGACTATTATTCATGAGTTATCGCTATTAATTAGCGTCAACCGGTACGGAATAGATTGGCCCAAGCCTCGTTGCCTGCAGGCTGCAGCTGTCAGCATAGTTATTAGAACCGGACTGGAGATTGAACCGGCAAGGCTTTCGGTTTAATGGTTCACTGGTCCAACCGTTAAGAACCAGTTGAACCGCTAGTTTGATAGTTTTGGACCGGATGAATTGAACCGCCCACAAATATTTTGAACCGGTGTAATAAAACAATATACAATAAATAACCAATAACATATAGTTGATTACATATGCAAATTAGATGATAAAAAACAGAAAATGCGCATGAAAATGTAATATATGGAGCACTTATAAATTATTGAAAAAGAAACTA
>Ga0182004_10000322_pt1 | contig 27070 bp, 26 predicted proteins | sample Sormic07211540_1_FD_120479 | JGI IMG/M metagenome (GOLD analysis project Ga0182004, IMG submission 120479) | Endophyte microbial communities from Sorghum bicolor roots, Mead, Nebraska, USA - 072115-40_1 MetaG | ecosystem: Host-associated > Plants > Roots > Unclassified | place: USA: Nebraska...
ATATACACAATCAAGCCAGCATCAAGACTACATTAGTGTTTAGATAGTGAATTACTTGTGGGAGTTGGTTTCTTCTCTTTTCTGCACTGTCCAGAGGTCCATATTGCTGTCCCAAACTCCCCCTGCGGCCCCTCTATTCTATATCCATAGTTCCGCTAGGCGCTCGCCTAGGCGCGACTAGTCGCGAATCGGAGGCTCCCCGCCTCGCCTATGGGGGTAGGCGGAACCTAGGCGGCGCCGGTGGGGGTGGAGAGCATCCGGCGGAGCTTCGGACGTGCACAGACGGCGGCGAGCACGGCGGGCGCGGGCGCGAGGAGGAGACAGTCGCCGGCGGGGAGGAGCAGCGCGGGCGATGGCGTGCGCAGAGAGAGGGAGCAGCGGGAGAGGGCGGCGGCGGCGGGCAGAGTCACGTCGCGAGTCGCGGCTTGCGGGAGACGGGGAGTCACGGGGGCGACACGGGGATGAGAGAGTTGGGCTAAAGTGGGCTGTTAAATGGGCCTTCTATTCTTTCTCCCTTCCATTACTACTACTTATCTATTGTTTTTTCTTTTCTTTTAAGTATTTATACATGTATTAATCACCGCCTAGCAAAACGCCTAGGCCCCATTACTCCCGACTAGGCGCTAGGCAGAGGGTCAGCGCCTAGATTCCGCCTAGCGCCTAGCTGAACTTTGTCTATATCTAAACCCTAACAGGCCAAAAACTTAAAGCCCATTAGCCCAGTCCCAGTTAGAAAAGGCCCAAAAAAAAACAGAAGCCTGGTCGAACTAATCGAGTCGGACCTCCTAATCGAATCCTAGGGGCGACCTGGACGATTAATCGCGATTAATCGGACGACCTGAAATCATTGCGATTGAGTGCCAGGATTTTCTGTTATGGTGGATTAATGTCTTCTGGATTAGTGGCTCATGTTACGAATAAGGGAGACTGAATTGGATGGTTGTATTGAGGCCCATTGGCAACTATATATATAGAGTCTGATAGATACAAGAGAGAAACTCTAGGCTAAGATTACCCTTGACTATTATACCTTAACAGCTCAACCTGAGTTTCGATTCTATCATACATCCATACCACAATTTGCTTGGGACTTTTTTTTATTTCTTTTTATTTGTTTGGAGTGGGGATGATAGTGGAATGTGGCTTCTACTACAATATTCTGTGGACAAGGTTGGCTTTTGGTACTTGGTAGCACTGGGCTTAATACGATGGATTAATACCATATTTGACAGTCTAACACTTGATGACTCTTTTCTCAAAGGATTGAGAAGATAGTGTGTTTATCACATCAATGCCTTGCTAATTAAATGCTAGGATGTTGCTAACTTGGACACCGGGTAGTAAAAGTATGGACATGCTTATAGATTCCTGGCCTGGTGCCACATTATTTAAGTGGAGAGCAATGTTCAAGCTACCACCTATTCCTGTATTCTTTTATATTTTCAAATCATACGCTTAAAGTTGTACAACAAAAGTATATTGCATGATTTATCGGTGAAGTGCAATATATTCTGCACTCTACTGTGCTAGCTGGATTCTTACCCGTGATTGCACCTGCAAATCTTTACCATGCGCTCTTAATAATTATGAATCCCCGTGAGGCACAACTTGTCTTTTTATTTGTCTCTACAAATGCCCATGAGGCATGACCTGTATTTTTTTCTATTGATCTACTTATGCCTTTGATTTATGATAGCAGTATTTAGCAGTTTCACTTTTACTTTTCTCAAGACTTCAAATTTGTATGTTTTTTTAGGCCCTTAAGTTAAGTGATGAACTCAATCTGAATGAGATTGAGTGTGTTCGTTTGCTAGTTGATGCTAACAGAGAGGTATGATTTGCAGAATTCAAGTTCATTGCTCTATTGTTATTAGCCAAGTTTGAACTTTTATTTGACCATCTTACATGCATCCATGTGGTGAATTTTCAGTGGGTTTTGTATGGTCGAGAGCCATTGGAAATATATAGACTTGCAGCTGGCCTATGGTACATGGAGAGAAGGGATCTTATAACTGCTCTGTACATTCTGTTGCGAGTAATATACTAATCATTTTCATTCTAATTGTGGAATAATTTTTCTTGAAGGATGATTTTGATGTTTTTTTCATGACTTTTGTAGTCTGTTGCACTTGACCAAGGTCTTGATGCTGATCTGATGTCTGAAATTGAGGAGCAAATCCAGCCTTTATTTAATGATGGTCTTCGACAACGGATAATTTCCCTTGTGAAGGTTGGACCTGATGAAACTTGAATACACCATTTGCATGCCTTTTCAAGTTTTCATTTTTGTTCAACAAATTGGATTGGGCACATTTTTGAAAAAAACAATCATGGTGATGTCAAGGCCACGTCCTGTAAACTCAGCCCTCAACCTTTGGGCTCAAGTTTAATGGCTTAACAACATGTAAAATAGTGTACAAGGGCAGGGGTTGATCTTCTGCACAAAGCTAGGTGGGGCTTATGTTGGTTTGTGCTGGCTTCTCCCTGGTCATGTTTATTATTATCTTTGCAGCTATATCCGAAGCTAGTTAATTCCACCTTCTTAGCAAATAGCACAGCTTAAGAATCATTTAAAAAATGCATCTTCAAAGGTTTAGTTCTTTTTCTTTGTGAGAAACAATGATTGAGGTATATTTAACTTTCCATAAAGGAGCTGAACCGGGAAGAACCAGCTGGAATTGGCCGACCAAGCTCTGAGCGTTATGTGCTTGATTTCAGAGGAGCTCTTGTGGAAAGAAGGGCAATTGTCTCAAGAGAGAGATTAAGTTTGAGCCACTGCCTCACTCTTTCTGCACTTATTAAACTAATGAGTAAGTTAAAACTTATTTTAAATTGCCTCATCAAATTGAACATTTTTTCATTAACATTTACCAGGTGATGTTAATCATTCATTGGCATGAGCCTTCGTGCTGTGCTTGTATAACCTTTTGGACATGTCAATTTATGGAAGCAAGGACTAATGCTTTATGCAATTTTATTTAGGCCCCAGAGAGGTTAAGGATGTATTTTCAATATTGAAAGACTGTGCAGCTGAAGCAAATCAAAATAGTAGTGTGGAGCTCCAGGTTTGAAGTTTGAACCAATTACTTTGGAATTGCATGATGGTTGTTGACATGTTGTTTTTGTGCATCTGTACAATGCTATGTTGATACAAAAGTTACTAATTTTATCATTGCAGATCACCTATGGAGTTCTGTTCTCTCTTGTGGCAACTTTTATTTCTGATGCCCTAAGTCCTCTTGAGAAAGCATTATTGTCATCGTCTGATTCCTCATTTAGACGTGAATTTCATGAACTTGTAAGCTTTGATATGTGCATCTTCACTGATCACTGTTTAATACTCTGATTGAACATACAAATGTTTTATCATTGCAATCTATGATTTCTTTTAGGTGATGAAGACAGGTAACAATACGACTATTGAAGGGTTTGTTGGTGTTGTGAGACTTGCATGGTCTGTACATTTGATGCTAACTCAAGATCGAAGTAATTCAAGAGAAATGTCAGATATTTGGTCATGTCTGGAAATTGTCTATCGTCAAAATTCTTTTGAGTTTTTGCGGGAGCAAGTTTTGAAAACAGCTGCATACCAGGTATAGCAAATCTGTGTTTCAATGCAGTCTTATACCAAATCTGGATTTCAATGCAGTCTCATTCCACTGTATGCCCACTTGTACAGTTAACCATGGTCCTAAGGGTTGTGCAAATATATTTTTTTTTGAAATGTTTCGTCTCCACGTATTATATTCTAATGTGTTTGCATAATCTTGTCCCAGTGAATTTCTCTATTAGTTTGATTTGCATTGTGACATACTAGAGGCAAATTAAAAAAAAAATTCCATCTTTATCTAGTTAACCTCTGTTGGTTACATTAGGTTTTTTTGTTGTTGTTTCTAGCTTCACTCCAGTCATAATCTTTCCTCAATTTGAAATCCTTGTTCTCTTGAAATCCAAGCCCATGGGAACCGTGCAAGTTGGCTTTTATATGGGGAGCAGGTTCAGCCAAACATGATTAGTGCATATTATGTGATATTAGTATATCTTAAAGCAGATAAGGTAGGCTAGTAGAGTATCCTTCTGTAAATGAACACCGTGGTAACACCTTGTTGCCATGTATTATGTGTTTCGTCTTGGTGCAGCCAACCTAACATCTCCATAGGGCAGGCCGGCAGGGTGACCCAACCAACCAACCAAAAAATTATTTCATTGCATCATGACCCTTTGTAATGGCAACAAACATGCTCATTTGTAATTGCTGTTGAATTTGATCATGCTACTATTGTATTTACGTCCGCTATCAAAGCATGTCAACTGATATATGTAGAATCATAGATTGGCTCCACCGAAAGAGGTGCTAGTATTTCTTGTGGCCAGTCTTGATAATTCTCATGTATTAGTGCCTTAGTGGTCAAAGTTTGTTTCCAAGAATGTTGTCCAAAAAAAAAGTTCGTTTCCAAGAATGCCAAACATATCTTATTTAGATAATACAGTACAGTATTTTTTTCTTGGTTATCATTATTTCTTCTCATCTAATGCAGAATGATGATGAGGACATTGTCTACATGTACACTGGCTACACTCACAAACTAATGATGTGCTTTATTTCCCACCCTACTTCCAGAGATAAGGTTAGAAGAGTACTTCATTGAAGCATATAGTAACCTAGTAGAATACTCTTGTTTGAGAAAAAAAACCCTTGTAGAATACTCCCTCCGTTTGTAAACATATATGATACTGTTGACTTTTTCACACAAGCTTTGACCATTCGCCTTATTGAAATATTTATAACAAGTCATGCTGGCAGTATCTTTAATGATATACAAGTCACAACAAAATAAATAATACTTATTTTTTTCTCTAAAAGACGAATGGTCAAACGTCATGTGCGAAAGTCAGTGGTGTCATATATTTTAAACATGGAGGGAGTATCCATTTTCCTGTGTTGCAACCTCTGGTGGTCACTATATGATTAGTGTTCTACAATGGGGATAACATGCAAGTAACTTTCTTCATTCTATGTGCAAAATCAATAATATTATGTTCTTGACAGATAAAGGAAATTAAGGAGAAAGCAATGACTGCCCTCAGTCCATATGGGCCACCGCGGAGTCATCGGGAAGATCTTGGTAGAAATGGGGAACAAGATGATCAGCCTACTAAGGAGCCTTTTGTATCCCTGCTGGAACTAGTTAGAGAAATCTATCAGGTAATGCTTCTGTCATTTATATAGTCGAATCAAATCTGTGGACCTGAAAACATGTATGATTTAGCTTGACACGGGTCTAGTGTCCTCCCATGTGCTAATCTTGTTTTTTTACAATGATATATTTATGTCATCTTGTGTGACCACTTGGTAATAGCTAGTGCTAGTTCTTCCTGGGCAATAGATGCAAATGCATTGTTGCAAAGTAAAAGTAGAAATCAAATGATGCATCATGCATTATTCCTGCATTGCTGTCTTTTTGCTTCTCTGTGTCCTGGACAAAGTGGACTTTTTTATAAAAAAAACTTTTTGCTTGTGCACACAACATTCTGCACTCATATGAGTCATTTTGGGATGTAAAAACCTTTCCAAATACCATTCTAGGGCCTATATCAATGATAAATTGAATGACTATCAATTATCAAATGCTACTAGGACACCAGTGTTCATTTTTCTTTTTGCCGGTTTGTGAACTTGAGTTCGAGTTAGGTTCTAGCAACATGTGTCCAAGCTCGATTGTTGTTTCTCTTTCTAACGACCAATATTTCTTTTACTGAGTTGGATAGCCTCGACACAGTCAGACACTTATTATGCAATGATGACATGTGATGAAATGAATGATGCATCTTTTCAACTACTGTTGGCCTTTGTAGTATAATGCAATGTTTAGTTTGACTGTTTTGTAGACTCTTGACTCGTTTCTGATTCAAGGTTAAAATTTTCTCTCTAGTCTAGTAACTGCTTCCATCTGTGACCATCAGAAGCATGATCATGCATTTTCATTTGTGGAATTTAAATATTTTCTTGGCATCACTTCAAACCCCGTGATTTGATCTTACAAATGTACATGAAGCAGTAATAATATTTTGAAAGCACATTAGATGCTCGTGAGGTTACTGCATTTCTATTGAACACATCTATTTGATTAGCCTTTCAGTCTACTATATGTGCAAAACTGTATGTCCATCGTTCTCAATAAGGCATGATGTTTTGTATGTTCTCTCTCAAATGTTCCTTTTTTTCTTTACTGTGTTCTGGTTTTAGAAGTTTACATATAGCAATAACCCCCTTTTGTGTGTGTGTGTGTGTGTGTTCTCTTCAGAAAGAGCCTGAGCTAGGGAATGGTAATGAGGAATTGTGGACCTTTGTTATATATGCAGGAGAAGACCACACCAACACACAAACTCTTGTGGCCTTCCTTGGACTTCTCAGTACTTTGGTATGCATTATGGTTACTGCTCTGTTCAGTTTTCCATTGTTTGTGCTGACTGAACAATTTTGTCAGGCTTCCACCGAAGTTGGTGCTGCCAAAGTCTATGAGCTTCTCCAGGGAAAAACTTACCGTTCAGTGGGTTGGAGCACTTTGTTTGATTGCTTATCTATCTATGAGGAGAAGTTCAAAAAATCAATTCAATCTTCTGCAAACATACCACCTGATTTTCCTGAGGGGGATGCACAGGCTCTTGTTGCATATTTAGCTGTTCTTCAGAAGGTGTGAGATTTCTTGCACTTATTCATTTTTGTTCATCTTGGTCAGCTTTGTTCACAGTAAACTGCACTTGCACCTCTGACGATGATGAATTTGGAATCACTATATATATTACCTTTAGCATTACCCTCCGCTTTCCATGGCTATATCGTCATCCTGAAGTTGTGGCGTCATAGCCTATGTTGTGGATTTCATGATTTTGCTGCATCTCGTTTACACTTCAATTCTGTAGTTGTGACTGAACATCATCAGCTATGCTTGTTTCTTTGAAAAATCATAAATTTAATCAGCCTTTGTCTCAGCATATAAGTCTTGTTTATCTTATAACCCATTTGAGAGGTTCTGTTACAGGCTCTGTATCGAGATTCTGGAAGCTTAGTAGAAATTTTAATGAATCAGTATGCTTGTGGTCCCTCAGCTGTACTGGCCATAAATTACTACTACCAAGTAGCTTGTTATGCCAGATACGCTATGTGTCTCATAAAGTGCTCTTTTCATCATGCATAATGATTACTGTTGCTGCTGTGATTTGTTTTCTCAAAGGAAGTTGCTTTGAATAGTCTACTTGGTTAGATAAATCATTAGATTATGAACATGTAGGTGGTGGAAAATGGGAATCCTATGGAACGCAAGAAGTGGTTCCCTGACATTGAACCTTTATTCAAGCTTCTCAGCTATGAAAATGTGCCTCCATACTTGAAGGTACAAGCTTCTCTGGCATCCTTTCTTTTTTTAGTTAGGTGGCAGTTATGTTTTTTCGTAATATGTGCTTGAAACATGTGCAGGGGGCTCTGCGAAATTCAATAACTGCATTTATCAAAGTGTCACCCCTACTAAAAGATGCTATTTGGAATTATCTTGAGCAATATGATCTTCCTGTGGTTACGGCTCCATTAGGTCACCATACAGCAACACAGGTACCCTTAATTTTCACCATTTCACTAATTTCCTAATTTTACTGGCTACTTTCTAACTCATTTTTTGGGTCTTCAAGCAAAGCAACATAATTCCTCTAGTCATAAAAGTGTCGTTTTGGGCCTCAACACAACCATCAACCTATTACTTTGACTACTAATTGCTTACGTAAAACATATGGATAATATCAATTCTGTAATGTTAATGTATCAATATAAAATCTAGCTATACCATTTTTAAAATTTAAACTGATATATGTTAAAAAGCAATGTTTATGGTCAAAGTTGAAACATGTTGACTGAATGCCACCCCAAATGACACTATTTTGTGACCGGAGGGAGTATAAAAACAATCCTATTTTCTTCTTTTTTTTCACATATTTTTTATTAAGTACAATGATATGGGAAAATTAACCTAGTATGCAAAGTTTTTTTTTCCTGTTGTGACTTGTGACAAACAATGAATCTGTGAATAATATACAATAATGACACATTTAGTATTTCATATAGCTCTCAACCTTGCATCTTAGTATCTAGCCCATCATTTCCCTTACCCTTAATGCTCTCATCTGGATGCTACTATGTTTGTTTGTGCCTTTGTGGTTTATATTTTATAGTTGGGACAACTATTTCTCAGTTTATATGATTTTACTATTTGGTTTTTATCCCTTGTTCTATCTTGTTTTGGTTGCCTTAATACCTAATCTCTAAAACCACAACTTTCTTAGAATGCCAATTATTTATGACAACTGGCAAGCACTTAGGCTAGGTAATGCAAGTTCTGGTTCTTAACTGGTCAGCTTCTTCTAAGGAAAAGGCTTGGTACCCATCGCTTGAATGATGCAGTGGAAGCAGCATTTAAAGTTTGTTGATACCTTGGAGCATAGTCACGAAGTTTTCCATCGATGGGTTCCAGGAACGTGAAACACATACACTACTCACAAGAGGTTTTTACACGGCAGGGTTGAAAATGACCCCGCGTACCTGGGTCAGGAACGATGTTCCCGGGTCAAGGGTTGATGCCTTCGACCCCCCCCAATATGGAAATAATATCCAAGTGAGGACAGAGTCTTTGATCTCTGTTTTTGCCCGAGACAGCGATTTTTCGTAACCTTATTTTAAAATAATATTTTAAAAATAACCCACTCAAAAAAATATTTGCAAATCTAACTCTTTGGGCAGCACCAAGCGTCGTGGCACGACAGGACCATGCTGCCACACTGCATGCATCGGCAGGGCAATGTTGTCACGCTGGTGCAACTGGGTGACATGGTGCCAGGCTTGTGGTGAACGCGTTGGAGCGGTAGCGCTATCGTGACAGTCCGCTTGGCGTGGCAGCCACAGTTAAAAAACGATGTGCCGCTTGTCTTCATCCATCTCTCTCTTCTCCGGTTCTCCCCGTCCCCCTGAATCACACATGGGCGAGCCGCGTTAATAGCAGGAGGAAAAGGAGATGGAGTGGAAGACGAGCAGTGCGTGGAGAGAAACATTTTCTTAGGTGGACTGGTGCGATAGCGCTGTTGCGTCAAAGCCTTCAGCGTGACAAGCCCGGTGCCTTGTCAGCTACTTGGTATGGTCAAAAGGGTTAGATTTGCAAATGTTTTCTTTGGTGGGTTATTTTAAACCATTAATTGAAAAAGGTTAAAAATAAAAAAAATTGACCATTATGCATTTTACTAGTTGCCTTTTGTCTTTAGTGTTAGTTTTTAATTAAAAAACTAACAAAACACTTAGTTTATGTGAAGCAAGGCCTGTTTCTTAGGTCTGAAAGCAACATAGCTTCCTCTATCGGAGGATTTGGTGCTTGTCATCTGAATATTTGATGCAATTGAAAACAAAAACTAAAGATTGTTGATGTTGCAACCCAATTCAGTTTTTTGCTCATTTATTTTCGTTCAATCTATGAGTCAATAAATATACATGGAATACTTGAATTCAATCTATTCTGGCCAAACCCTTAATGATAGGTGGTCATCTTTCTTTTGTTTGATCTTTGGTGTAAAATCAACTATCAGCAGAATCTAACATAAGGTCTACTAATATTCATATGAAAAATACTACATATCTAATCTATTCGAGAAAACTATACAATATCTAATCGTTCTATGTTGGTGGTAGGTCTATGATATGAGGTTTGAGTTGAACGAAGTAGAAGCGAGGAGGGAGAGTTACCCCTCAACCATATCTTTCCTCAGATTGATCAATGCACTTATTGTAGAAGAAAGAAACATAAGTGACAAAGGCCGGAGGTGCATACTTTTAACTGATTTTTTTGTTTCATATCCTCACCTTCAACATCTTTGAGAATAAGATACTTTTTCTAACAGGTTCATGGGTATCTTTAAGTTTGTTTATGAGGATGTCTTTGGTCCTTTTCCTCAGAGAGCTTATGCTGACCCCCTGGAAAAATGGGAGCTCGCACTTGCCTGCTTGGAGCATTTCCGCATGTGAGTAGAATGATTTTTTTGTTTGAAAATCTAATTGCTTACCTTTTTCTTTTGGACGGGGAACCATGCAATGTGAACCCTGATGATGCAAATACTTCCTTATAACAGGATAGCTTCTGTTTTGATCTACTAATCCCTGAGACATTTTTTTGCCATAAAATGCAGCAGTCCACTTGGTAACTAATTGTCTATTGTTTATACAGGGTTTTGAGCATGTATGACATAAAGGATGATGATATTTATGCTTCTGTGAACACATTAGCTCCTTCCTCTATCGAGAGACAGCTCCCTCTGCTAGAACTACTCAAAGTATGTCCATGTACTGATTTTTAGATGTCCTAATTGATAACATATTACTGATGCTCAGTCTTGGATTATTTATACTACGTAGAAGTTGATTGAAAATCATGTTGCTATTGGAACACTTTTCATTGCAATTTGCAAATGTTGCACACTCCTTACTGAAGCTTCCCTCCTTGATGTGCCTATATTTTTTCTTAGCTAGTGTTGACAGGCATTTAGCATGTTTTCAGGATCACATAGTAGAGGGTGGAGCTATGTGCTACGGTTAGGACTATGTATGAACTTGGAAGGTTATTTATCTGAATATTGCTAACAAACATAGACAAATACATATTGTCTGAACTGTAGGCCAGAGAACACTAACTAGGATCATTAGTCAAATAGTAGGCTGTGAGATTTCTTTCCACGTATACTTTCTTTATAGTAGTAGTATGAGCTAAAAAAATGTTCTTTCTAGAATGTACTACTGATTGATATTTCATGTTCACAAATCACAATATATATATGGTGATGTTCTTGTTTTAAAAGCTTTTCTTTATCTTTAGCAGAGAAATATATGTTTATGTCCTTCAGATCACCTGAATCACAATATATATGGTGATGTTCTTGTTTTAAAAGCTTTTCTTTATCTTTAGCAGAGAAATATATGTTTATGTCCTTCAGATCACCTGAATTAATATGCTTTGCTTATGGATAAGTGCTTGCTTGTCTGCCTTTTGCTCTGTACTCTGTAGCATATGTTTTATCCCCTGTATGTATGTCTGTTTAAAGATACTAAAGTTTCGCATAGACTTCTATTGCACCTCTATTTGTACATCATTTATAATTTATGGTTGTGAAATTCTGACACAGGATTTCATGAGTGGGAAAGTTGCTTTCCGGAATATTATGAACATCATATTAGTGGGTGTTGACTCTCTTATCAATGAGCGAACTACCCAGACATATGGTATCATTTTGGAGAAAGCTGTCCATCTATCTCTTGAAATATTTATTCTTGTCATGGAGAGAGATCTGGCTCTTGCTGATGTTTTTCGGCCACTCTACCAGGTTTTGCACTTCGTCTATCTCTGGGGTTTTGCCTGGTCGTTACTTCATCTAACTATTTTTCTGCTTTCATTTGGGATTATGCAGCCATTGGATGTTATATTAGCTCAAAGTCATAGACAAATTGTAGCATTGCTAGAGTTTGTACGATATGATTATCTTCCCCAAATTCAACAGTGTTCTATCAAAATTATGGGCATCCTGAGGTATATTCAAATTACTTATGTTTTTCCTTTGTGCTGCCACTTTGCTATTAAATGTTACTTTTAATTCCATTTATGAATTTTCTGTAACAAATAGTAGTATGCTAGTTTGCTTATTTGTGTTCTTACGGCTTGTTTATTTTACGACAGTTCTAGAATAGTTGGTTTGGTACAGTTGCTTTTGAAAGCTGATGTTGGAAAAATGGTAATAGAAGATTATGCTGCTTGCTTGGAGTTCCGGTTTGATGATTTTCAGGTCATAGAAGACACAAAAGATGATGTTGGAGTTCTAATACTGCAGGTTGTGATTTGTATTTCCTTTGAACTTGGAGATCCATTAACGGGCTGTGTTTTGATTATGCTAATCAATTATATATATGCAGTTGCTTGTTGACAATATTTCTCGTCCAGCTCCAAACATTACACATTTGCTCTTGGGATTTGATGTCAATGGATCCATTGAGCAAACGGTTCTAAAACCAAAATCCCACTACAGGTTAGCTCCAGGCTCTGCCTTTATTGGGTAGTGATATATTTTATTAATTCAGTTCAACTCACCTCGTTATATCTCAGTTGTTTGAAGATAATCCTTGACAATATTGAAAAAGCGACAAAGCCAGACATAAATGCCTTACTGCACGAATTCAGTTTTCAGGTTTGATTTTTTTTGGCTTAGTAGTCAGTTGTGAGATTTTTCATCTTATTTTTATTTTATAGTATAATTGAATTTTCTCCATCTTAATTCAGCTTCTCTATGAGTTATGTCTTGATCCTTTAACTTGTTGGCCTGTGATGGATCTCCTGAGTACAAAGAAGTACCAGTTCTTTTCTAAGGTTTAATTTCTTGTCTGTTCTTTTGCATCATTATAACAACATTTAGTTAGAACTCATATTTTCCTTGCCCACTGATGACGGATGTCAGCATGTTGGAACCATCGGAGTGACACCGCTCCCGAAAAGGAACAGTAACCAATCTCTTCGTATCAGCATGCTCCATGAGGTATACATTGAGCTTTCTTCTTTCGTCAAAATCTTAATAACTTAGGACACTCAGAAATTAATAGAAGTGTAAGTGTGCATGTAACCTTTGCTAATGTTTCATGATGCCAATGTATTGTAAAATGAACCTTATGTTGAATTATCCTTGATAAATGGCACAGTAGTTACTACTGGGGTTACAATTGGATCGGCACAGTGGTAACTGTGCTCCAGTCATACAGGATTGCATATTCGAAACATTGAAATTCTGCTGTTTATGAATTGCATTTGAACAGCAAAATTTAGGTGCATGGCTTTTTTTAGGCTGCTATTGCTTTTGATGGTCTCCTGCCATATTTAACTATGTTGGTGTTTTTTTTTTCCGTTCTGTTAAAACCTTGATTTGTTTATTTTCAGAGGGCATGGTTGCTAAAGATGTTAGCACTGGCATTACATATATCCGATATATCATCATCTGTATACAAGGAAGCCTGCTTGGCTATTCTTTATCATACTTTTGGTCAGTGTGCTGAGAACTTCCAGAGCTCAAGTTTGTTCGATTCTCGTGCTTTGACTAGCATCAGCGATGTACCAGCAAAGAGGAATAAGGTAACATTAGGCATCTGTTATCTCCCCACTCCCTCATTTCCTTTTTTTTTCAAGGTCATGAATCCTTGGATATGAGGTGTGGAATGGAAACCAGCAATCCATGTGCCCAAGACATAACCTACCTTATCACTCCCCTTTTTATGTTTTTTCTTTTACACTTTTGTTTCTTGTCAATGGTGTCTCTTGTTAGTTGTCATCTCTAGCCTGCACCTAATTGCTTGGGACTAAAGAGTTTGCTGTTTTTTTTCTTGGTGATGAATAAATCGAGTCTTATGTATACATTTTTTTCATGACTTTTTAACCTTTATAGGTTTTGTTTGTGCAAAGCTATGTCTGTACTTTCATGGCCCTTATTAAGCTTGCTTTCATGTGGCCATTGAAATCTGCAGTGACATGCACACCATATATGGTTTTAAAAAACTAGTTAGATAAGGAGAGTTCAAAATCTCATTCATTTGCTTGTATAAGTATGATATTTGATCTACATATCCATTATCCAGAACCTTATATCACTTGAAACACTGTACTTAGGTTTTGGACTTGCTTGAGGTTCTACAGTTCAGATGCCCGGACATTTCAATGAAGTATCCACAGCTGCTTTCCAACCTGGGAATTGAATCAAAGGTATGGTCTTTAAACTTCCAGTTCCTTAGTTTTTTTTCTTTTTTTTTCTAACTATATTTTGGTGCACAGATTGAAGAGATCCTAAGGAACTCTGCAACTTCTGAAAACGGTGGTGTATATTATTATTCAGAGAGAGGTGATCGACTGATTGATCTTGATGCTTTCCATGAAAAACTTCTCCAGGTTGTGTTGATTTCTATGCATCCTTTTTATGTTTGATTTTTTCTTTCAAAATTGATCTTGTGTTTAATTAACTTGTTCTTTTGTTATTTAGATGTCACAAGAATTGAACCCACAATTAAGCGAGTCTGAGAAAGCCGGACTAAAAGAATCAGTTCATCATTTGCTGAAATGGGCTTGGCGATATAATAAAAATCTTGAAGAACAGGCTGCCCAACTTCACATGTTAACTGGCTGGTCACAGATTGTTGAAGTGAGTTGGGTTTATCCTCATCTGCTTATCTTTTGTGTAGGTTGGAAAATTTTATGTGATGCGCTGATTTGTGTTTATGAAAATCAGGTTGCTGTATCAAGAAGGATGTCATTATTTGAGGAGCGTTCTCAGCTATTGTTTGAGTGAGTGGTGCCTCCCTTCATGCAAAATGAAAAACTATTATTTCGATAACTGTACCAGTATTGATTTATGCAGGCTGCTTGATGCTTCATTGAATGCCACGACATCTCCAGATTGTTCAGTGAAAATGGCATATGTTTTAACGAATGTAAGAAGCTTGTTCTTATTTGTTAAATTCAATTCTCCTAGTCTTGTACCACACCTTCTGTACCTGTTCTGAACTTATTTGGGTGGTCATTTTAAGGTATCGTTGACCTGTATGGCTAAACTGCGGGATGAAAGATTCATATGCCCAACTGGTACAGATTCTGATGCGGTTACTTGCCTTGACATTATTTTGTCAAAGCAGCTACCAAATGCAGCTTGTAACTCATTGCTATTCAAGCTTGTGATGGCAACGCTAAGAAATGAATCATCTGAAACCTTGAGAAGACGGTAATGTAGATGTAGTTGGTGACTGTTAGCGCCACTAACCGACTCCTTGTTTCAATGTTCTTCTTCACCTTATGTGAATACTGACGTTCAGTCGCCCTCTGCAGGCAATATGCATTATTACTGAGTTATTTTCAGTATTGTAGTAGCATTCTTGACTCTGATGTCCCTCCATCAGTTTTTCGGTTCTTGCTACTGGAGGAGCAAGAGGGTGATGATGAGGACATCACTCTTCAAAAGGTCCATCTCTGTTGCATTACCTTACTTCCTTTTATATAGTGACTATTGCCTGATAGTTCTTTGTCCTTCTAAAGGTTCTCAAGGAGCACAATGAGTTAGCACATGCCAACTTTTCCATCATAAGGAAGGAAGCTCAAGCTATCGTTGATTTGGTATGCCATTCTGTGCATGTGACACATATTTTTAATATGTTTGTGTTTGTGCAAGGGAAACATAACTCACTGTAAATCGTTAGCATGTCTGCCTGATGGCATGGATTGGTGATATCAGTATCTCAGCCTGTCGTCACCTGTAACACGCCAACCTAACACTGGTTACAGTATGTAACTACCATAAAAAACATTCCAAATTTCAGCAGCAATTGACCCTAATAAAGTAACAATATGAGATAACAACAAAAGGTATTCATGTATAATTAAAACGTTTTACGTCTCTTGATGAGTATAGAAATTAAGAATACGAAAACAGACATTCTTAGAACAAAACCATAGCTGTTATTCCTGTTAACAAATCAGTAAAGAACATGTGTGTGGCTGTGTATTACATCACATTTTTTATTTTATAGCGCAATATAATTCTGAACATTGTAGTAAAGATAGCTTCTGGTCCCTATCAGTTTCTTTCGCATCATTCCTGATTCCAGTACATTTATCCTTTTAACTCTAGGCACTTAGTTCAGGAATGAGTTACTGCCTACTTTGTTGACACGCTTTAGTCCAGTTTATGATTATTCTAAATACCTGCCATGCTGTGATAGTAAAATAAACTTGAATACACATTGGAGCTGTGTATCATATCTGAAAGCAGGAAGGATTTGGTATAATGCATTGAGCTTCTCAAGCGGTATATATAGAGTACAGAGACTTGGGAGACAAGACACCTCCCCAGATACATATGGTAGATTGGTAGTGCTAGAAGCTGATTTCTATAACATGGGCTTACCCTAGAGGGTTAGCAATATAATGTCATACATGGGCCTCATGGGCCTACTCATCTCATACTGTAACACACCCCCGCAGTCTGAACTACCGTCGCAGCGGAGTTTGCAGACTGGACACGAAAAGGAGAGAAGTACAAACAACACATGACCCCCACAGACACAACTAGACACGGGTGATGTTGAGGCTGGAGCGGAACTCGGCAAAGGTCGAGGACGGGAGGCCCTTGGTGAAGATGTCGGCGAACTGGGAGGTGGTCGGGACGTGGAGGACCCGAACATCGCCGATGGCGACCCGATCACGGACGAAGTGTAGATCGATCTCCACATGTTTGGTCCTCTGGTGTTGCACAGAGTTGGTGGAGAGGTACACCGCACTGACGTTGTCGCAGTAGACCAGTGTGCTCCGGGAGAGGGCTGTGGAGCTCGGCGAGGAGCTGCCAGAGCCAGGAAGCCTCAGCCACGCCGTTAGCAACGGCGCGGTACTCTGCCTCGGCACTGGAGCGGGAGACGATCGGCTGATGCTTGGACGACCAGGACACTAGGTTGCCGCCTAAGAAGACAGCGTAGCCGGAGGTAGAGCGCCGAGTGTCTGGGCACCTGGCCCAGTCAGCGTCAGTGTAGACGACCAGCTCGGTGGAGGGAGACCGGTGAAGAAGCAACCCGTAGTCGACGGTGCCGCGGAGGTAGCAGAGGAGGCGCTTGAGAGCAGTCAGGTGGGGCTCTCTGGAATCATGCATGTGGAGACAGACCTGCTGCACAACGTATGTGATGTCCGGCCTGGTGAAAGTGTGGTACTGAAGTGCACCAGCAAGACTCCGGTACGCAGTGGGGTCTGCCACTGGACTACCCTCAGCCTCACAACTTGCCCTGAGTGTCAACTAGAGTGGAGCAAGGCTTGCAGTCAGTCATCCCTGCTCGCTCTAGGATATCAAGAGTGTACTGCCATTGGTGTAGATGAAGCCCAGTGGGATGAGACTAACAGTGACCCTGAGAAAATGATGGACACCCAGATCCTTCAGAGGGAACTCCTACTGAAGAGCGCTAGTGACTCCGATAATATGATGGACACCCAGATCCTTCAGAGGGAACTCGTACTGAAGAGCGCCGATGATGCAGCGCAGTAGTGAAGGACTGGAAGCTATGAGAACAATGTCATTAACATAGAGCAGCAGGTATGCAGTCTCAGCTCCATGGTGGTAGATAAACAGGGACATATCTGACTTGGCCTTCACAAACCTATTGTCACCGAGAAAGCAGCAATCCGAGAGTGCCACGTCCGAGGGGCCTGCTTGAGACCGTAGAGAGACTTGTTGAGCCGACAAACCATGTCTAGACGAGAGGAGTCAACAAATCCCGCTGGCTGACTGCAGTAGACTGTCTCAGTAAGATGCTCGTGCAGAAAAGCATTCTTCACATCCAGCTGATGCACCGGCCAAGAGCGAGCATTGTGCGGATGGTCGCTGGCTTCACCACAGGACTGCAGGTCTCATCGTAGTCAACCCCAGGGCACTGAGTGAAACCCCGGAGAACCCAATGAGCCTTGTACTGCTCAAGGGTGCCATCAACCCGTCGCTTGTGAGTCCAGATCCACTTGCCGGTGACGACGTTGGCGCCGGACGGACGCGGCACCAGATCCTAAGTCTGGTTAGCGAGGAGCGCCATGTACTCCTCTTCCATCGCGCGACGCTAGTGAGGGTCCAACAGGGCGGCGCGGACGGAAGAGGGTACAGGAGAGACCTGCGAGTCGCCGGGCATCGCCGCAAGAGCCCGGGACCGCAGGGTACCAGCCGCTTGCCCCGTCACCATCGGGTGGATATGGCGCGGGTCGCGGTGAAGAAGCGGCGGGTGGTACACCGGCGACACAGTACGTGCAGTTGGGACCCGCGGCGGCGGAGTAGGCGTGGTCGGCAGAGAGGCCACCGGTGTCGGCGGTGGAGACACCTGGCCAGCAGAGAGGCCACAGGTGTCGGCGGTGGAGACACCACCGGTGGCGACCGAGGCAGGGGTGTTGCCGGCGAAGGAGAGGCCACCCTCGGTGGTGGAGGCGGGATTGCCCGCACCTGGCGCTGGTAGACATGCACCGGTTGCGCGAAGCGCGCCGGGGTGCAACAAGCACCGGCTGGGCGCAGGGTGCCGGAGGAACGGACACCGGCGTCACCGGGCCCGCGTTAGGCGTAGTGGCAGGGACCACCCGGAGGGGCGTGGTCACTGAACCCATGCAAGGCACGGAGTCGGGGCCGCACCGGCGTGCGGCGAGCCAGGATACGTTGTCGGCAAGACGCGGAGGGGCAGGACCTACAGGAAACAGTAAAGGTGGCTGGGCCACCGGGTCAGTGGGACACGACGAGAAGAAGTCGAGGTTAGGGGCGGAAGCCGTGGTGGTGGTGGAGAAAGGGAAGACAAACTCATCAAATACCACATGGCGAGAGATGAGGACCCGACGAGAGGTAAGATCATAGCACCCGTACCCCTTATGGTCCGGGGAGTACCCGAGGAAGACACAGATAATCGAACGGGGTGCCAGCTTGTGGGAGCAGTGGCTGTGGTGTTAGGGTAGCACGCACACCCGAAGACACGAAGGTCGTCGTACCGAGGAGGGGTACCGAAAAGAGCGTGGTGTGGCGTGGGAGCTGGGCAGGCAGCGGAAGGAAGGCGGTGGAGGAGGTAGGTGGAGGTCTGCAAGCTCTCAGCCCAAAAGCGCGCAGGGAGCGACGCCTGAAGTAGGAGGGTGCGCATGATCTCGGTGGTGGTGCGAATCATGCGCTCAGCCTTGCCGTTCTGGGAGGAGGTATACGGACAAGACATGCGCAACTGAACCCTATGAGAGAGGAAGAAGGCACGGGAGGTGGTGTTATCAAACTCACGACCATTGTCACACTGGACGGCCTTGACAGGAAGGCCGAATTGAGTCGACACCAAGCAAAAAAGTGGTGGAGAGTGGGAAACGCCTCAGACTTTGTACGCAAGGGAAAAGTCCACGAGTAATGAGAAAAATCATCAACCACCACCGAATAGTATTTATAGCCAGACATACTCATGACACGAGAAGTCCAAAGGTTGCAGTGATCAAGATAAAAAACATGAGCCGCATGTGAAGAAGACTGAAAAGGAAGACGAAAATGGCGACCCAGTTGGCACGCATGATACAAATGCTCATCGTGAGCTCGAGTACAACGAATGTCAGAGCTATGACTAAGCTGCATCAAGGCGTCATGTCCAGGATGGCCGAGACGACGGTGCCAAGTAGTGGAGGAAGGCGCCGCGGCGAAAGCAGCTAACAGAAGAGCCGATGATGAAGAGGAAGATGCCGGAAACCAAAGAGTGTAAAGGGGCTCGTGTTGTCACATCGGAGCAAAGGACGTCAGGAAGCCAAATCCTTCACAGTAAGACCAGAAGAGTCGAACTCAATGGAACAGGAATTGTCAACTGTAAACCGACGAATAGAAAGAAAGTTATGGACCATAGAGGGTGCAACAAGAACGTTCGGAAGACGAAAAGAGCCATGAGCGCCGGCGGCACCCACGGATGTGACAGGAAGACACGACCCATTTGCGACCATAATGGACGAAGGAAGAGAGGAGGAAGGAGGGCGAACGGAAGAGAGTATACCAGGGTCGGGAGTGGTGTGGTAAGTGGCTCCCGAGTTAGCGATCCACTCTACCCTGACAGGAGGTGTCAGAGTCGCGGTGCTGAAGTTGGCCAAAGCCGTCGGATCCCAACCGGCAGGCCTGGGCGAGGCACCGGGAGGTGCCGCCCACGGGGTCGCTGAGGGGAACCCTGGAGGAGCACCGGCAAACATGGCCGCCGGCGGGCGAGGCTCACCGCCAGTAGCCTGGAAAGGCCACATGGAGATGTGCCCCGACCACGGGTTGTGGAAGGTGGGCCAGGGTGCACCTCGGGGAGGCGTCGGTGCCGGTGTGCCCCCACGGCCACCACCGTCACCACCGCCACGGCCTCCTCCGCGGTGACGGCGGCCACGTCCACCCCCGCTTGTCCCGGGAGGACCAAGGGGATGCAATGGAGTAGCGGCGAGAGTAGTCGAGGAAGACGAGGACCCCGACGCGGAGACCGACACGGCCTGAACCCCCAGTTGGAGCTCCTCCATCACAAGGTCGTCACGGACCTGCAGGAAGGTGGGGCACGGTCACTGACGGGTGATCCACGTACGGAGGTGAGCGTAGCGGTCGTTGAGCCCGCGGAGGACGTTGAGGACCAGGATACGGTCCTCCACGAGCTAGCCAAGTTCGCCAAGAGAGTCCGCCATGCCCTTCATCTGGCGGCAGAAGAGAGGTCGCCCTGGACGAAGGTCCTGAAGCTCGCATTTAGATGCAGAGCCCGGGCCTCGGCGTTTCCCAGAAACTGGCCCTCGAGCGCGCGCATGTGGAGTGTTGCGGAGGAGGTCGTGGAGGTCCACGAAGATCGTCCCCACGATCCAAGAAAGGATGATGTTGTCGAGTCGTAGCCACACGGCAGTCGGGGCCGCACCGACAGGGTCGAGGAGGACGTGGTCGTTGAGGGCGTAGCGGCGGAGAGCGAGGAGGACCAGGTCCGCCAGTGGGCGTAGGAAGGCGACTCCGGTTCGAGGACGACCGGGACCAGGAGCCGGATGTTCTGGACACCCCCGGCCTGGTAGTGGAGCTGGGCCATGAGCGGGTCAGCCGGGTCATGCCACGGGACCGCGGTGGTGGACGACGTGCGGTGACCCGCCCCAACCACGGCGCCCGCCGAGCCGAAGGAGGTAGCCCCGCCGTCGGGGGCAGCAGGGAAGGCGAGGAGCTGCTCCGTGTTGGCGATCTGCTTTGCCAAGGCATCGGCAGCGTCGCGCTCGCGCTCCCAAGCGAGGGCAGCCTCCCGCAGGCGGGCCTGCCCCGCTGCGTACTCGGCCTGGGCAGCGGCGAGGGCATTGGTGAGGGCGGACGCAGGACGCGTCACGGGGAGCGGCACGGGTGGGGATGCAGGAAAGGGGTTGGTGCTGGTCCCTGCGCCTGTTGCCCCCTGTGCTTGTCAGCATGATGGATGGTGTCAGAGTCCATGGCGGCATGCCATAGGGGTAGTGCACGAGCAGACCACCAGTAGGGAGGGAGGCGCTGGTCTCCGCAGCATCACCCCCCCATCGCCATGCCAGCGCCAGCAGCAGGCTGAGAAGAGACCGGCGGGAGAGAAGAACCCACGGGCAGGGGAGGATCCACCGCATCATCACCCCCGATCCCCACGGCGCCTGCATCCACACCCCCCACCAGCGGCAGGGGAGGGCCGCCCACCGGCGGCTGGGGAGGGTTGCCCGCTGCCTGGCCGCCCGCGCCCGCGTGAAGGAGATGGCCGCCGGCGGCGCGGGTTTGGCTAAGGGAGGCACCGGCGGCGGCTTGTGCCCAGGTGGGGTAGGGGAGCACCGGGAACTGCTGGAAATAGGAGGGAGAGGAGGTTGCCGGTCTGCCATGGCGGCGGCGGCGGCTGGGAGGAGGGGGAGGAAGACTAGGCTGTTGATACCATGCTAGAAGCTGATTTCCGTAACATGGGCTTACCCTAGAGGGTTAGCAATATAATGTCATACATGGGCCTCATGGGCCTAGCCTCATGGGCCTACTCATCTCATGCTCTAACAGGTAGTACTAGGTTACAGTATCCTACCTACCAAATATACTCTTAACAATATTGTTAAAGTAGAACTTATAATAGGCAATTGATAGTTTTGTTTGGATATGGTGCTAAGGGAACTCAAAGGGACATCTGTTGTATATTTGCATGCGAGATTTGCATCTGGATACTGGATATATTTTGTTGCAGTAGTTCCAATGTTATCGTGATTATTTTTCCGAATTCCATTTTTAATTTGTAATTGACTGACTCTGCATTCTAGCAGCTATCTGGTTCTCAATCATCAAACGTTCCCAATTATAATTTCTGAGATCCCGAGGCAAAAAGTATAAGATCATTAGGGATAAATACTGCCAGGAAGATAGCTGGTCAGAGTTGGCTTGGAGGAAAACTAGACTATTGGGAAATACTTGGGACTAATTCTTCATTGATTGCTTGATTCCCAATGACCACTATGGCGCCATGCCTCTGTATATATAGAGCGGGCAGCTAATAACTTAATATTTGTCCTAAAAACCAAGTGATCCAATCGGTTTCCTAATCCTTATTTCTTGATGTGAAAGATAGATTGGCTGGCTCTTCGGTCACCCATACTCTTAGTGCTTTTGACCAACTATAACATCACGTCTTGTTGAGGTTTGAAGATGATTAAACAAACCAGTCAAATGGTTGACCATACAGGTAATCTGATATTCCGTTCATTCTTTGTATTCTTGTTACAGGTTACTAGGGATGCTGTCCATGGTAGTGAAGCTGGGAAAGCAATTTCCTTTTATGTTCTTGATGCATTAATTAGTATTGACCATGAAAAGTATTTCTTAAATCAACTTCAAAGTCGAGGGATTCTTAGATCATGTCTGAGTGATGTTACAAACTATTTGTCAAAGGTATGTATTGCCACTACTCTATCTTGTTTTTTTTTTTCATTTTGAAATCTGCTGTCCTAGTTGGAGGCTTTAGCTATCATGCATTCACACCACTTTCATATTACTGATTTTCATAAAAACAAATGACTCTTTGGACTCTTTTTCTTTTTATATGCATGCTCAGGTGAGTAATGCGAAAATAGGAGAGTTGTAACTTACATTGGTGACCTAATTGCCAATGCATCTACCTAATTGCCAAGCTTGCTGGTTTTGATTTTCTTGTTTCAACTTCAAGAAGGGATTTATAATGGACAATTTTCTCAATTTATTTAGAATAGAATTTGTTTCTGTATTGATTTAGTATCGTATTTCACTATTTGATAGCATCCCAATGCCATCCCTGTTTGTGTTTGTTTTCGCAGCAAACAGTATAGATGCAAATATGGCATCATCTTTTTCCATTGTCGTATTATCTGAGCTGTTCACATATGTACAGCATTGTGCATACTTTATTTACCGCTAACTGCTTGGGCACAATCTTTTAAAATTATTGTGTCTTTTATTTCTTTATATGTTTAACAATGAATTGTATGTTTAAGTTTAGTTGGATATATGGGTCTAAAGTTACATTAACATTTTGCCACTGTACAAGGTATTTGGATACCTGAACTTGCTCAAAATGGATTGATATTTGTTTTGTAGCTGTATTCAAGAATATGCATAATTTCCAGAACTCTAGTTATTCTCTGTTTTTTTTAAGGCAGTGCACAAACATCTGTCATGTTTTATGAACCCTGAACCATGTATCATTTTCCTCTTGTAGTAGACATATATGCTAAACATGTCATGTTTTATGAACCCTGAACCATGTATCATTTTTGTCTTGTAGTAGACATACTCCCTCCGTCCTAATATATAAGGCGTAACCACTTTTTGTTCATATCTCATAATATAAGGCGTGCTCTCTCACAAACATTAATGTAGCACTATTAGTGCTGAGAGGGAGAGAATTAAATACGTTCTTGGTCTTTGAATCAAAGGGTACGCCTTATATACTAGGACGGAGGGAGTATATGCTAAAGATGAGCTATGAATCACTCTGAAAATGAAAATGGTTTGTCTAGAAAATGCCTCATGCAGGTTTTGTTGTGATAATCTATTCATCCTGCCCCTCTTCATGTCTGGAATTTTACCCAGATATATTGTGTCATCAGTTTTCTGGGTATTTTCCAGGATTCGTCATTGGCATCAGAATCTTCACAGCGGTTTTGCACTGTCGATGCTCAGTTTTCATTACTGCTGAGAATAAGTCATCATTATGGCAAACATGGTGCTCAGATTCTGTTGTCCATGGGTGCTTTACAAAATCTTTCATCATGCAACCTCATGGGTGGGCAGAAAAAGGTGCCACTTGTTCCCAAATATAACTATGTATGGTTTATGAATTCACACTTACAGTTTTGTATATTGTTAGGGAAATCCAAGGGCAATCTCCAAAATTGTAAAAGAACGGACTGGTGAAATTGACAAGAAGAGGTCACTTATTACACCTGTACTGCGAATAGTCACCTCTTTTACATCACTTGTGGACTCGGCTGATTTTCTTGAGGTTAGCTTATTTTGAATATCCAGATTTTTTTTGCCTGACATATGTATGTAAGGCATCTGCTAAAGCTAAACATTATTGGTTTATCTCCTAACTGAACTCAGTGTTATAGGATAATCATCGCACAATTTTATTGTGATAAATTTGAATAACATCAATGAATAAAATTGGTATTTGTGGTTCGTTACTGGGTCAATGGTACATGTATTTAACTTTACAATGTACTGCCAACTAAGAGGAAACTGTATCTTGGTATATATGTGGAATGTTGATAGCTGGATGCTACACAACTTAACTGCTGTGTAGTTTGAAATTTTGAGAATCTTGCCTTAGGAATCACATCACCTTTGTTGCCTTACTTGGTGATGAATTTTACATGATGCACCTGTCCTTTAGTTCTTCTGTGAATTTTCTATATTAATGTCCCTTATATAGTTTAACTCTTGATTCAGGTGAAGAACAAGATTGTACGAGAGATAGTGGACTTCACAAAGCAGCATCAGTCGGTTTTTAATAGCATTTTAAGGGAGAACATGACTGGAGCTAATTTGCTCACATTGGAGCAGCTTAACATGGCGGTTTCTATTCTCAGCAAGGTTTGTTATTCACTTTGTATTTGATTTTGGCCACTTGTAATCTGTTGTAGAGGTTCAGAGGTGCTATCAACTTTGTAGGTTTGGGCGTATGAGGAAAATGAGGAATGCAGCTATATTCAAGATCTATTTTCCTTGATGCATTCTCTTTTTAGCCTCGATTTTGGGTCTCTAAATTTTATGCAATCACCAAACATTATTGAGGTGAGCTTAGTCCTCTTTTTTTCTCGAACAAAGCTTAGTCCTCTTTATAATATTTGTATTGTAATGATGGCTTTATGCACCCATATAACTTTTCTAATACATCTACATGCTTCTAACCAGAATCATAAGTCAGAATTGATAGCATTTGGTCTTTGCTTCAGCCTTGTCTCTTACCTTTATGTTCTGGCTACAAAGAAGAACATGCGATTTCAAGTGAGTAATACTTGAAACCTTCCTCTGCTAAGAAAAATGTGGTTGTTGCAAGTTGAGTTTTTCTTAAAAGAAAATCAGGCACAAATGAGGGGCAGAGGGATTAGTTATGTCCAAATCTTGACACTGACTGTATTTTCTACACCTTCAATTTGCAGGTTTCGTATGAAAATAATAGTGATCAGCAGCACCCAACACTCCAAATGGTTTCTGATCTTCTGAATTCAGTAACACTTGCCCTAGAAAGAGTAGGTGAAGAAAAATATATGCTTTTAAACAAGGTAATGGTGTTTCTGACCTGCATGGTCACAAATTTACTTGAAGTGAATTTTGTTTTAATGGGTTAAAGTATGGAGAAGATAAGTTATACTTGGCAACATGAACTCGAAATACCGATATGGAATTGACTGAAATGTTCACTATCATTGGGAATTCTGTAGTAGTTCATGCTTTTCCTGCAATAACTAAAGCTAACTTGTCTGAATTTGTTATCTAGATCCATGACTTGAATGAGTTGTCCAGAAAGGAGGTTGATGAGATAATAAAAGTATGCATGAAGCAAGATTGCATCTCTCCCAATGATGACATCCGTAAGAGGTAAGCTCTTATTTTTGTCTCAAATCTTCACAATATTTTTTGTTCTGACGCTGGCTGGTTTGTCTAGCTAATCCTTCAACAATATGTGCTGTAACAATTTTTTTTTTATTTGCAGGAGGTACATTGCAATGATAGATTTGTGTTGCATGGCTGGCAACCGAGACCAGCTTATAACCCTTCTACTGCAAATAACGGAATGTGCCGTTACTATTCTCCTTATTCATTTTCAGGACGAGTAAGAATGATTATCAGTTCAACTAAAGGTTTATACCTCACTATTCTGTTCTTACATTAGAAAGTAAACAATTTTCTCTGCATTTGCAGTGCTTCTGCAAAAGGTCTTTCTTCATTTTCTGATGAACTTCTTCCTGTGCTGGAGAGACTAGAGCATTTGAAAGAGGTAAACCCCATATATGTACTGTATACTAGGGCTTTAGGTGTCTACCATGGTATACTCTGGCACCTGGAAATTATACGTTTAATGCTGGGATACGCTGCTACACTATTAACAAGAATCGAAGTATATGGATTTGGGATACGCTGCTACACTATGAACATAAATTTGAAAGAGCAAAAGATGCTTTCACATAGATTATGATGATTAATTTGGTCTGGAGTATTAAGACCTTTTTATTGGCCCTGCAGGACAAAGTTGGATGTAATCTGAAGTTGTTCCACAGATCCGTTACTACACTTAAGGAGATGACCATCAGAACCATGACCCTATGATGGCCGTAGCGTGTACAATGTACAATATATATGTTTCTTAGGATAGCTACTCGCTAGATTTGTTGATGTAAAACATTGTTGTGTAATCTCTCTTATGTATACACTAACACGGACTGTCACATGCCCATTTTTGAGAGTAAAATGCGCCAGGGTCCATTGATTTTTGAGGGGTTGTCATCTAGTAACATCAACTATCAAATTGCTTTTTTTTTTGTCGTTTTGCCCTCAGATCTAATGTGGCATGTACACTGTGCAACCACCGTGTGTGTGTTTTTCAAGAAAATCCTTGTGTTTCTCTAACTTCTATGCGGTCATCCTCCCTGTCTTACAGATGTCAAGGGAGAGTAGGAAGGTGAGCGTCGAGTGTTAAATTTTTATATTTGGTTGCGAATATGACATAGATATCTGAATTTGGGTATGGTAAATTTCCTACGAATACTAACAGCCCGTTTAGATTGGGAATGAAAATTTTTTGGTTGTCACATCGGATGTGTCGGAAGGATGTCGGGAGAGGTTTTTAGAAACTAATAAAAAAACAAATTATATAGCTCATCAGGAAACTGCAAGACAAATTTATTAAGCATAATTAATCTGTCATTAGTATATGTGGGTTACTGTAGCACTTAAGGCTAATCATGGAGTAACTAGGCTTAAAAGATTCGTCTCG
>Ga0182004_10000323_pt1 | contig 27047 bp, 32 predicted proteins | sample Sormic07211540_1_FD_120479 | JGI IMG/M metagenome (GOLD analysis project Ga0182004, IMG submission 120479) | Endophyte microbial communities from Sorghum bicolor roots, Mead, Nebraska, USA - 072115-40_1 MetaG | ecosystem: Host-associated > Plants > Roots > Unclassified | place: USA: Nebraska...
GATAATCCAAGTGCCCCAGATTATTAGAGAATTCACTCCCCTTCTATGCTCTTTCTCCACCCTTTTATTGTCTTGTGCCACCAGTTGGCAAAGTTACCTTCGTTTTGTCTAGGAACACAACCAGCTAGACCAATTGGAGCAAACAATCTGAACAAGAATTCTCTTGCCACTACACATGTTGTTAGGAGATGTTGTATTGACTCATCTTCTTGATCGCAAAGAGGACATTTATCTGGATGAGGGAGTCCCCTCTTAGCAAGCCTGTCTGCTGCCCAACATCTATTGTAGATCGCTAATTAGAGAATTTTTTTGTATTTTGTCGGGGCCAAAGACTTCCACAACCGGCACCAAGGTTCAAAGGTCACTGATCCATAGAAATAAGCTTCGTACACAGACTTGAAAGAAAAAACCCCAGAAGCATCAAATCTCCAGACATTACGATCATCTTGATCACTCAATGGAAACTCTCGAAGATAGTCCCATAGCTAGAGAAATTCCATTAAGCCATTTCTGGATAGGACACCCCGAATAGCCTGTAGGCATTTAAGGTTGTCAAGCGCCTCGGCCACTGTTATTTTCTTGCGAATACTAGAAGGTACACATGCAAAAAAACTGGTGGTGCCAAGTTCTCAATAGAGCAGCCGTGCAACCATCGATTAGTCTAAAAAAGTGTGTTGTTCCTGTTGCCCACTTCTGTGATAATCGCGATGGTGAAGAGCACTAAAGAATTCCGGTGAGACAGGAGTTCCAAATCAGTCAACGGATGATCAGCTCTAGACTTTTTAAACCACTGCCACCTCAATTGCGATGCCCAGGCCATGACCTCCAAGTTAGGAATTCCAAGTCCACCATGATCCAATGGTCTGGTTACCTTCATGCAGACAACTAGGCAACATCCCCCACTAGCTTGAGCTTGTCCTTTCCAAATAAGTCCCTTTCTGAACTTATGTATTGCCTTGATGAACCATTTGGGGACGTTTAGAGCAATCAGTAGATACACAGGTATGACAGAGAGGAGAAAGCGGACCATGGTGGCACACCCTACCCTATTCAAGAGTAGGGATGAAAACGGTACGGATATTTTCCGACCGTATTCGAGACCGAATTCGTTTAGAGGGGTTCAGATCTGTCCGTATCCGAGTCCGAATATTCAACATCCGATACCGTATCCATATTCGAATACTTAAATCGTATATTTATGATATCGACATCCAATCATATCTTATCCGACATGATTGACATTATCCGCATCCGAATCCGAATTCGACCAGAAATATGAAAACAAATATGATATCGATGATATCCATCCATATCCGATCCGTTTTCATCTCTATTCAAGAGTGACGCCTTCCAACTTGGCAGCTTATCTGCAATTTTTCCATCCCAAGGCAAAAGATCAGACTTCGGAAGTTTCTTGTTTGAAAGTGGCAGCCCCAAATACGTACATGGAAATTCGACTTCATCTTTGATAGGGGCCGTCCATCCTTTGAGTCATGGTAGTGTCTCTTATGAGATGAGGCCATGTTACAAAGCCCATAGACTTTGTGAAGACAAATTTCATGACTTCCATTTATTACGAATCCTCTCAAATGTCGGGAGATTGAAGGGGGCGGTGGCGGCCCTCCCCCTGGCCACGCACCTCCCTTGCCGTGTGCAGGGTGGCCCTTGGGCCAGTGAGGGCTCGGTCCTGGGCTTCTCCTGGCCTGTTTGGCCTGACATGGGGGATCCGGACCAGACGTGTGACACATAATGAGTACGTTGCGACTTAGCCACTAGAGACAAATGATGGCTTATTAGGGTCATATTTGCTACTCTAGGCAAACATTGCTGGATAGTTCATTCCTTTCCTCCATCCTTGTTGCAGTGTCGGTTGTGGACATCTTCGGAGTTGGAGCTTGGAGGTGATGTCTGCCAGATTTAGCACTGTGTGGCATGGATTTCAAGTCACCGCAGCTTTTACAGATCTGTGATGATTCATTGAACTCAATGAAATGACCTGATGATAAAGGTGGCGAGCATCAAGTGATGGCCATGCTGCGACCACTATTACCACCTCCACATGGTCATGTACATGCACGTGATGACAAGGTTTGCACAAGAAAAACGATGAGGGGACTACATGAACTAGAGTTTTGTTTGTGGGATAAGGCACTCGTCAAGATGAAGTTAATATAGTCGGTGAGTGGTTGCCATTGTCATCCATGAAGAAGAGGATACAGGTATAGTGATGTCCTTCTCTTTGCAGCAACTATGTTGTGTTCCTTGTCTATTTAGCATCAAAATATATCAAACATGGTTCAAACATTGTTCATTTTATCATTTAAGTCGAAGGAATACAGTATTTTAATCATACAGAATGTTTGAGTTATCATTTGAAGATTGCCTGTTAGAGCTTATACCCTTTTGTAATAGTAAATTAAAGATATTAATGACAAGGACCCTCTGAATCACTAACATCTACTGAGTACCAGCCAAAAATGTTACTATCATGTGGGTGCAACCAGCACCATGGAGCAATTGGAGGAGCAATGGGCGCCAAAAATAGAAGGAAACAGATGCATGCTGATCAGATGAAGGGCGCCAAGAATAGAAGAAAAGAGGAGCCGGACACCATGCATGCTGATAAGATGAATGGCTAGAAGGCAGGCGTTGATTAGGCTTGCGTCTAGAAGGAAAGAGGAGCTAGTCATGGCCTTAGATTCAGGATCATGGCCTTGGATTCAAGATCCTTAGCTCCAAGCTGTCTTGGCCGAGTGCCTATTTATCTCTGTAATCCGGATGTTCAAAGGCAAGCAAGAACAATATGACAACTTCTAATCTCTCTCTCCAGTACTCTCAAGCCTAGCCAGCAGAGGGGTAAAACCTTGCCCTAGAAGACGGATCTCGGCCATGAAAAGCATAGCCTAGGTCTAGTTATCCCATGGACACAATGTCCATGACAGTTACTCAAACTTCTTTTTGCTCAAACACTCAAGAGAGCTGAATATCTTTGTATTAAAGAGGAAAATGATCAAGGTACAAAGGCCAAACTCATGTCTAGTAGGCCATAATTCCATCCATATTTATATAATTATGATAACGAAAAGAAGCCAAAAATGGAAACAAATATGAATTAAAAGAAACAGGGACTATCGTGGTCAAAGGGTTCTATAACCTGATCAAAGGCCAAATGGCAAAACTGCTTGTGAGTCATACCGTTAGTGGACCAAAAAACAACTCCTGGAATGTGCACCTCAAATTCAGGGCTTCAAATGGATCTCTAAAAAGTCACAAAGTTCAGGCCAAATATTTCAGGCGTAGAAAAGGGGTTTTCTCTGTTTGATGCTTTTTAAGTAATGATGTGTCATATTAGCCTTGGACTCAGACTTTTTCTTAGCTTTCAGGCTTTCTTCCAAAGGTGGTGGGCAGAGAAAAACCCAAACATTCAGGCAATAGTCCGCAAGCTGGTTGATTCGGGTCAGCTAGATTTCATGTATGGAATGTGATTTTCCTTATTCTCTTTTGCTTTGTCTTCATACTGTTTTCCTTTCAAAAGTAACTGATGGATAACATGATTCAGAAACGGTGGATGGTGCATGCATGATGAAGCTGCTGTCCATTATATTGACATGATTGATCAGACCACGCTTGGTCACCGGATGATCAAGAAACAATTCAACAAGACTCCAAGAGCTGGCTGGCAAATTGATCCTTTTGGACATTCTGCAGTTCAAGCTTATTTGCTTGGAGCAGAGGTAACTAATTAATGTTATATTTGTATGGTGGATGCAAATGATATGCCTTAGTGATTTTCCAGGGTTTAATTCTCTCTATACATTTTTTTCTTGACAATCAACATGTTACTGTGCAAAGCATATAATATAGCATTTCCATAGTAATATTGCAATTGCAGCTCGGCTTCGATTCTTTGCATTTTGCAAGAATAGATTACCAAGACAGGGACAAGCGTAAATCTGATAAAGGCTTAGAGGTTATATGGCGTGGCTCAAGAACTTTTGGTTCATCCTCACAGGTTCTTATTGTTCTTTCCCTATATTTAGTTTTGCCTATTCCATATTAGCACAATGGATCAAATTTTGATTTTTGTGAAGGGAATTTAACTGTACGGTTAAATTTCAGATATTTACAAATGTATTTCCTGTCAATTATGGCCCTCCAAATGGCTTTGGCTTCGAAGTTTTGGATGAAAATATCTTGCCTGTCCAGGTATACGTACACAAGCATTTTGTTGCTCCTTGAACCTTACATATATCTGAGTTTCAAATTTCTAGGATGACATGCTGATGTTTGACTATAATGTGGAAGAACGAGTTAATGATTTTGTTGCTGCAGCCATAGCACAGGTAACTTCCAATATTGGTGCCACAGGCCTTAGTTCACTAGAGCAATTAATTAGCTTCGTTTCAAACTAAAAACTTGGATTTAACCAGGCAAATGTTACGCGTACAAACCACATAATGTGGACCATGGGAGATGATTTTAGTTATCAGTATGCAGAATCTTGGTTCCGGAATATGGACAAACTTATCTATCACGTGAACAAGGTATTGCTGATCTAGCAAGCATGACTTGAATCTCTCAAGTTTTGATACACATTTTTCATGTTCTGCCATCATTTTAATTTACCTTTCTGCAGTGATACTACTATGTACGACATTTTTCTGTAAGAGGCTGCCCAATCATATTAGTCATGTGTAATATGACATGGTTAATTCATACCATCAAACCAATAAATTAGAAAATAATGCCCAGAATGCTGCAGGATGGCCGAGTGCATGCGCTGTATTCTACTCCATCTATTTACACAGATGCAAAACATTTGTCAAATGAATCTTGGCCAGTAAAATATGATGATTATTTCCCGTGAGTCCTCGAATTCATTTAATTTAAACAGCATGAAAAATTTTATGCTAAAAAACATGATGCCCTTGCTCTACTGCAAATTGCAGCTATGCTGATTCAAAAAATTCATACTGGACTGGGTATTATACAAGCCGTCCAACTTTCAAACGATATGTTCGAGTGCAGAGTGGTTATTACCTGGTATGATATTCCCTCTACAGCTACATGATTCATATGATGTTTACACATTATATTATATATGGAGAAACTTGGAAAAAATTGGGAAACTGGTATTTGTTTACAGGCTGCACGTCAAATAGAATTTTTAGTGGGTAGGAGTTCTTTAGGACTGTTCACGACCAGCTTGGAAGACCCAATGGGAATTGCCCAGCATCATGATGCGGTCTCAGGTACAGCGAAACAACACACAACAGATGACTACTCGAAACGCCTTGCTCTTGGAGCATCTAAGGTACATGTTTTTCCCTTCAAAATACTCATGTTACAATTTTCTTCCATTTCCCTATGAAAGTATGATGCACTAGTATTTTTATATATTTCAGGTTGAGAAAGGTGTTAATATTGCTCTGACCTGTTTACTAAGTTCCAATGGAACATGTGTGCCTTCAGTACTAAAATTTAGTCAGGTAAGAAACAAGAAATTATATAATTACTTTGTGGTGTAATTTCCTCGAAATGTAGTCTTGTTGTAGTAGTGCAAGCCTAGTTCACTTGATCCATTTATATTCTTGCCCATGGGTATTAAAATATTCTTACCAAAATGAGAAAAGGGGACCATCATTGTTTTGGCAATGTTTGAGCATAGAAACGTTACTGTTTTATACTCTCTATATTAACTTGATATAGACTTTTAAATGGTCCTTATGGTTCTTAAACAGATTTATTTATCTGACCATACTGTTTCTCTTATTGACAATTTCAAGTGCCCACTTCTCAATATAAGCTACTGCCCTTCAACTGAGGAGACAGTTTCAGCGGCAAAGAATTTAGTAAGTATTATCTATTAAACTATGTTTATACAAATTAAATTTTTTATATACTAACATGATCCTTTGCAGGTTGTAGTTGTTTACAATCCTCTTGGAATGGAACGTAGTGACTTCATACGGGTTCCTGTAAGTGTCTAGCAACTTTACAAAACGCAACACCCCATGACAACTTCACTCAGTATAACAACCTTGATATGAACAAGGTGAGATTGGTGGCTCGTGGCTTCATCTAGCAGGCCAGTGTCAACTTTGAATAAGTGTAGTGGTCATCCACATGGAGTCTATACATCTGCTAGGCTGCTACTAATTTTGGTTGCCTAGTAGGGCTGACCTGTCCACCACATCAATATGAAGTCCATGTTCCTCATTGGGGACCTGTAGGAGGAGGTGTATCGCCAGGGTTTATCATTGATGAAGATGAAGGAGGGATGTTGTATGCACAAGGCACTTTGCAGCCTGTTTCAAGCATGCCATGCCTAGAACATGAAGCTCAATTACAAGATCAAAAACCTCAGCTTCAACTAAAGAGAACATGAGAGCACAAAGTATTGGCATAAAAATGACAATTTAGTCCTCCTCGCTGTTGTATACATCGACGATCTTATCATCACTGGCCCATTGGATAAAGGAGTGGAGAAGTTCAATGCCGAGATGAGGGCACCATTTTACTTGAGTGACATTGGCTTGGATTGCTTCTAACAGAGCATTGAGGTGTGCCAAGGTGACGACAGCATAACATTGTACCAGAGATGCTACCCTGAGCACATCTTGGAACTGGTAGGCATGGCGAGCCACAACCTGGCTCACAAACCAATGGAGAAGAGGCTCAAGTTTTGCTTGGAGTGCAAGGTTAAGGAGGTTGATGCGACAAACTGCCAGCAGATCATCAGGAGCCTCCACTATGTCGTCCATACATGGCAGGACCTAGCATTCACCATCCGGTTTGCAAGCTGTTTCATGGAAAACCCCACATAGGAACACCTGCAGGCGGTGAAGCACATTTTGTACTACATCTCCAGGTCCTTCCATCTCGGTCTGCGCTATGGTTGGTGGACCGGAGTGACATGACTAATCAGCTACTACGACTGTGATTTGGCTGGCCACATCGACACGAGGACGAGCACCAGTGCCATCCTATTCTTCCTTGATGACTGCTTGATGAGTCAACTTACCATTCAAGTAGTGTGTGGTGGCTCTGTCTTCATGTGAAGCATATAGTATGTTGCAGCTACCGCATTGCAGCTCAAGCAATCTTCATGTCCTGAGGTTGTGGATTTCAAGGTGTACATCAAGTCTGCCATGGCACTTGCAAGGAATCTAGCCTTCCTTTATAGAAGAAAGCTCATTGATCAACATTCTCACCTTATTACGGACTGCGTGGAAGAAGGAAGCACTAGTGCCAGCTACAACATCAGTAGTGACCAATTTTGTTGGCATACTAACCAACTCACTGCGTGATTCAAGTTCCAAGAATCGTGTGCAAAGATTGAAATGGTTAAGATTAGTCCCAACCAATGACATAGGGATTACATGGAGAATTGATAGATGTGTAGTCCCTGTGTTCACCATCCTCACTAGGATTAGTAGTTGTTGCTTTCATATAGGTCACTCCTTTTCTCTTTTGATTGATATAGGTACGAGTGCAACAACAATAGAGTAGTTGATGTAGTAATTGTAGAGTATGGGCACCTTGCCTGCTTAATAACTTAGAAATTCTAGTATGTATGTGTTTCCTACCTCATCCATTGCCAACAAAAAGAACATCTTAGATTATGGCTCTATTACACACCAAATTTGCATCCATACTGGTAGAAATTTGGTGGAGTCCTGTCCCTCTTTTAGTCCTACTGTTACATGATTTCTTTTAACATTTTCAGGTCAATGATGAAAATCTTGTTGTAAAAAGCTCTGATGGCACTATCGTTGATTCACAACTAGTTGAGGTTGATAATGTGACAAGAAATTTAAGGAAAGTTTATGTAAAAGCTTATCTTGGAATCACGACAACCAAACCACCAATGTATTGGTTAGTTTTTCAAGCTTCTGTGCCGCCAATGGGATGGAATTCTTACTACATTTCGAGATCCATAGGTATATGTAAATAATTATCTCATCTAAAATCTAATTGAACAGCAACATGATTGTATTCCTAGTTAATTGTCATTTCCATGTTTAAATATTGTTCCATAAATAGGTGAGCAGCATTATTTATTTTTTTTTGGGGGGGGGGAGGGTTTGCTAAATTGCGTAGGAGGATATCACATAACAAAAGAAAACAATAAGCCAGCTTGCCTGGTCATATGTCCTCACTATTTTCTTTATGATATGAAGAAATGGCATACAGCATGTTTCAAAGTTACTTCACTAGTGAATATTAAACATAAATGGGATATATCAAAACCCTGTTGTATGGCAATTATTTTGACCAACGTTTGCTTTAGTCACATGCAAATACAGTATGGTTAGGAATAATAGTAATATTCATTGTTAGGCCATTCCAAAATACCCTATTAATTTATTCGTTTCATCGAGTTTCTTATGTTTAAATTGACAGTTTTCCTAAAATCTATGTAGGATACAACAGCACTGGCTATGTTGCAACCATGGTTTCTCCAAGGAATGACATGGTTGAAGTTGGACCAGGATCTCTAAAACTTTCCTTTTCATCAGCATCTGGACAACTGAAGAGAATATTCAATTCTGTCTCAGGAGTGAGTCTTTTACAAATGAGTTGATCTACAAAATTTTATTCTTTTGTTAAAATGAGTTGATAGAAATGTATTTCACACAATTAAATTGAAAATTGTCAAAAATACATATCTGTAACATAGGATTGGACAAACCACCTTTTCAACTTATACATGCTTCTATTTGACCTATCATATGATGATCTGCAATATCTTAGAATTGATTATGCATTCGAAGTAGTTTTTTTTTGAAAACGCATGAGAGCTGCATTCCGTAAGTATCATAATAAATGGTTTTGTCAGCGGTTATGCATTCCTAGTAGTTGACACAACACTTGGCTTAATGTATAGTATGATGTTTATTATGATACTTATACTCCGATCCTTTTGCTCATGATTTATATACTAGTGTGTCATGATAGCTGCATTTTCTAAGTATCATAATAAATGGTTTTGTCAGTGGTTATACATTCCTAGTAGTTGACACAACACTTGGCTTAATGTACAGTATGATGTTTATTATAATACTTATACTCCGATCCTTTTGCTCACGATTTATATACTAGTGTGTCATCCACAAAGGATGACGTAAGTGCATGCAAGTATGATACTGATCTCTCAGTTTCACAATATGAGTAATGCACATGTAGGTACTCAATTTGTATATAATTTCCCATCTTGTCATTACCATGTTGTTAACATTCTGTTTAACATAATATTACATCTTGAAAAAATAGATGTATATAACAATGTTTCCATGAAGAAGATATGCATACCTACAGTTTTTCATGTCAAGTATATGATTGCTCTCACGAAATAATTTTGGACATTAGATCACCATGGTTAGAGATCACCACGTGTCTAAAGTGTTGCTATTTTTTGGAGCGCTAACCTACCATGTATGTTGACTAATACAGCGTAATACTGATGTATCCAAATTTGTGTACGTAAATGGCTTCAGGTGGATCTGCCAATTCAACAAAACTTTTTTTGGTATAGTTCAAACGAAGGTGACATCGTGGATTCACAGGTTTGACTAAGGAACTTAGATTTTTCTCAGTTAGATAAAATCTGGCCAGTAAATATTTGATGGTTGTGATGTGTATATATATGTTTATTTAATGGTTTGTACTAGGAATCTGGAGCGTATATATTTAGACCCAATGGTACTACACCAATTGCTGTATCATCATCGGTAATACCCTGCAGCTTGTCTTTATTTATTTCTGATTCATAATTCCATTGTCTCTTACTTTTGATTTTATTTTATATTTTGTAATAGTAATGTTTGTATTAAAGGTAACTTCATTTGTTAGTATTTCCCCATAATAATATTGCACAAACTAGAGTTGTTGTACGTGCTTTCCTATGTCTTCTCTCTTGTTGGCCTATGTAGGCCCTATGACCCATTTTAGCCTATACTTGTATATACTGGAACCTTACACTTAATGGATGGGTGTCAAGTCATTCTTCCTGACATTGTAACAAAGCTAGTTGCTCCCAGCCTCCCTGCAGCCAACACCCCTCCACTGATGGATGTAGGCGACTGACCTCATCCAGCAGCGTCGACCTTCCTTCCGTGCCCCTCCCCTCTTCTCCCTCTGCAGCTTGCTCCTCCTGGTGAGTAGGGGCCCCACTCCTCTGCATTGTCGATTGAGGTGGCGCTCTGGTGCGGCTCTCCTTTGCGCTCTAGTGCGTCTTGAGGATCACAGTACGCGAAGGAAATGCGGGATCACTTGAAAGCTCGCTACCAACAAAGCATCTCAGCTGTCTGCCATTCAATTTGTCAGAATCTTCACTATCTTCAGCAGTAGCAGGACATGTCGTCTGACTACGTCTGCCAGCTGCAGAAGTCCATGAATAGACTCAAGTAGGTGAGCCGAGCTTGGAACCAGCGGTTCACCAAATACATCTGCATCATTGGCTTCACTGGGTGCAAGTCCAATGCCTCTCTCTTTGTGTACAAAAATGGCGACCGCGTCACCTACTTGCTCCTCTATGTCGATGACATCATCCTCATGGCATTGCTTCCTGAGTTGCTCCGGCACATCATAGCATGCCTCCACTCATAGCTTGCCATGATGGATCTCGGCAACCTCCACCATTTCTTCGAGATTGCTCTAATATGGGACCACTCCAGCCTATTCCTTAACAAGTGCCTGCATGCTATCAATCTCCTCTAGCGGGCTTGCAGGTTAGAGTGCCACCCCACTGCCATGCTAGCTGATGCACAGACCATGCTGTGCCTCGGTCACCGACCCCTTCGACTACCAGAACCTCGTCGTCCGACTTTGCCATGCATGACTGTCTGCACCACATTTAGCACTGACCAACTGCATCTTGCACTATTTGAAGGGCACACTCTTCGCTGGCTTTCACCTGGGCACCGGCCACGTTGACAAGATCATTGCCTACACCGATGTTGACCGAGTAGGCTGCTCGTACACCCACTGCTCCACCTCTGACTTTTGTGTCTTACTTGGTGACAATCTGATGTCTTGGTATTCCAAATACTAGACCATGGTCTCCCGCTCTAGTGTTGTGGCTGAATACCGTAGTGGTGTACTATGACAATGTTAGCACCATCTACATGACTGCTAATTCAATCCACCACCGTCGCACCAAGCGTATCAAGATCGACATCAACTTCATTCGTGAGAAGGTGGCCCTAGGATAGGTTCCCATCCTCAACGTTCCTTGGGCACACCAATTCACAGACATCACGACCAAGGATCTCCCTCTATAGTTGTGCACTGACTTTTGGTCCTGCATATGCCTTATGCATCCTTGATCCTCCTACCTCTATGACTGTCGGTAGGTATTAGGAAAGGATCCATTAGGATGACTTGTATTAAGAAAGGATCCATTAGGATGACTTGTATGAAGAAAGGATCCATCGGGATCACTTGTATTAGGAAAGGATCCATATATTAGAATAGGACCCATTAGAAACAATCATACCCTAGCTTCGTTGTGTTGTAGTACCTTCCTTATACCACTTGACTATGACTATATATATGACAAGCACCCCCCACATTGGGTGTGGTGTGATTCCCATGCCTTTCTACACTTCTAATTAGGAAGCTGTCAACATTCCTGTTTGGCAAGATGACATGTAAGGTGAACTACATGCTTTACGACATACTGGTACTTGAGAGGTTGTTCCATTGCCTGATGTTGTCCCCATCACATGCAAGTGAGTGTACAAGGTTAAACCCAAAGTTGATGGCTCTATTGAGAGGTATAAAGCTTTTCTAGTTGCTCGGGGTTTCAGACAATCCTATGGTCATGATTATGTGGATACTTTTGCTCTTGTTGCTCACATGATCATAGTCCGACCTCTAATTGTTGTTGCTGCCATTCATTCATTAACTACTCTCAAATGGATGTTAAGAATGCTTTTTTGCATGGTGATCTGAAAGAGGACATTTGTTTGCACCCACCGCCAGGAGTTGAGGTTCCACCTAGCTATATTTGCCCAACCTCGGCGTGCTCTTTATGACCTCATGCAAGCACCCCAAGCTCGGTTTCTGTTTATTCACAACTTTTCACATGGTCGCACCTTTGTTAAAGAGCGCCGCTGTGAACAATTAATGATGTCTGATTTGGGATCCTTAAGCTATCTTCTAGGCATGGAGATTGCCTCCATTGTTTATGGCTATTATTTCTCAATTAAAGATTCAAAGTATATTCAAGAACTTATTGCTCATTCTGGTCTCACCAACACCCAGACTGCCGCAACCACTATATGGAGCTTAATCTTCACTCGAGGCCCATGGATGGTCTTCCTCTTGTGGATCCGACATGGTACCATCTTGTTTGTAGTCTTGTCTATCTCACTGGTACCAGACTAGGAATTGCCTATGCAGTTCATACTCAGTCAACTTTTCATGCACCCACTACAGTTCACTATGCACTATTTGAGGGGGACAATCTCATGATAACTCTTTTATGCTACATCTAGTCAGCCGATGCTTCATGCTTATTCTGATGCTACATGGGCCTCATCTTTGCATTATTGGACATGGTATCTTTCATGATGGCTCGCCCATTGCATGGAAGTCTAACCAGCAATTTGCAGTTTCTCGATCTAGTGCAGAAGCTGAACTAAGAGCTCTTGCTACAACAACAGAAATTATTTGGCTCCGCTGGCTGCTTGCTGATTTTGGGGTTACTTGTGCTGAACAACCTATTCTCCGCTGTTACAACACTAGTGCTATTCAAATTGCCAACAATCTTGTCAAGCATGAGCTCACTAAGCACATTGACGTTGATGCCTCCTTTATATGCTCCCATTGCCAACCATCTGCTATTGATCTTTAGTACACAACTTCTAAACTTCAGAGATTTCTTCACCAAGGCCCAAACTCGAGCTCAGCATCAATCTCATATACTCAGACTAAATGTGTCTGACTTAGATTATTCTTTTTTTTCTCGAAAACGCAGGAGAGCTGTGCTTCATTATATTAAGAAGAGAGTAAAGGGAAAGAGCCCAAACAACGCTACAACACACACACACACACACACACACACACACACACACTCCCCCTGACTTAGATTATTCTCAACCACCTTTAGTTTGAAGGGGGTTGTTAAGAAGTATAGTTATATGTGCTTTTCTTTGTCTTCTCTCTTTCTGGCCCATGTAGGTCTTATGGCTCATTTTGGCCCATACTTGTATATACTATAACCCTAGAATCATTGGATGAGTGTGAGGTCATTCTTCCTAACAGTTGGTGTAATATTTTTTATTGCATTCTAACACCAAAGGACTTGAAAATATATCGACTAAAATGGCATAGTGTTCTTTTTCAAATCCTTTTCAACTGTTTCTATGAAATTATGGCATCTATGTGGAATTCATCACTTGAATTATTAGGTATATTCTCCTCTATTATCATTATTTAATACAGTTGATTCCTCACGGTCTGGCAGATGTAGTTTGTCTATCTCATATCAGAATGGTAAATTCTAGTTTTTGAACAAAAGTTCCTTTGAAATTTGTTGTTAGACTCTTGACTTGAATATTTCATTTCATGCATTCTATAAATGTTAAATATAAAAGAGGGCATAGGTTAACATAGTGTAATATTCTGGTTATATTCACGGAAATAGTTGTATCTCTCGAATAGCTTTTATAGATCAAAGAGAGCAGCCCACAAGTTCTTCTGTGTCATGGCTGTTTTAAAAATAACTATGGATTGTCCATTATCTAGTAATTAAGAACTTCATGTGCAGTTTTTCTTTCAGTGGGTCGATCATTTTCATTTCCTTTTAGGTGCTGCTCAGCGTTATCCATGGACCTCTGGTTCATGAAGTTCATCAACAATTCGGCCCTTGGATTTATCAGGTAAGATTTAAATTTATTCCACTTGAGGACCCATGACAGTTAAATTTAATAAATATTACATGATTAGTGGAGCCTAAAATATGAGCATTTCACTGATCTCTCTTCATTAAATAGATTACTCGACTCTACAAGAACAAGGAGCATGCTGAAGTTGAATACACGGTTAGTGACTACTTTCAACTTTGGAAAAATATGTTTCCATAGGATTTATGTTTATGAAGAATATGCTATTCCTGCTATGCTAGCATGTACAAGGAAAAATATTATACAAAACTGAACTAATGATTTTTGTTCCAAAATTTGCAAAAGATTGGGCCAATCCCTATTGATGATGATGTTGGGAAGGAGATCATCACCCGGTTGACAACAGACATGGTCACAAATAGTACATTTTATACGGACTCTAATGGAAGAGATTTTCTCAAAAGGGTAACAATCAATCTAGGTTTCCTTTGGATATTTGATATGATTGATTTGTTGGAGTATGGTTACTTCTTTCAATATGAGACATGTGTATAATATATTGTAAGGTACTCCCTCCATCCCAAAAAGAGTGTCGTTTTAGAACTTCAGACATCTTATTTGACCATTCGTCTTATTCAAAATTTTGATATAAATATTATATATTTTGTTAAGGCTTATTTTATCATTAGAGATACTTTGCTCATGATTAATTTATTTTGTAATTTATATAAAATTTTTGAATAAGATGAACGGTCAAACACGATGTCTCAAAGTCAAAAACATCACTTTTTTGGGACGGAGGGAGTAAGTTTTAGTGGAAGTATCATGGATATTAAATAAGCTAACATGACATAATATAGATGAAGAGAAAGATGATAAAAGTTTTATGGGATGAAATGAGTTTCATAGAGATGAAACTTATCTATATTGTTTCTACCCCATGGAAGTCTTGTAAATTAAGACATGAAATTCCCACTGAGATTGGCCTAATAGATCACTACTATAAATCTAGCACTCATTGTCTGTTTGAAATGCAACATCACTGCCAGAAATGGGTCCGGCAGAGGACAATGATTAGTGATCCGATTCTCCTCCCAAAAGCGATAGTATCATATCACTATCGGTTCAAAGGATAGACCCTGCAGTAACAGAATAAGTGATCATTGTCGAGTCTGCCTTACCTGACATTGATATACTTGGTTCACTACTGTTTCAGTGGCTTCAAACGGCAGTGACCATCATTTTCCTATTTTCTATGTAATTTATTATTACATTTAAATAGAGCTTTCTGTCTAAAAGATTTACATTCAATATTACTGATGCCATCATATTTCTGACAAGATTTGATAATGAATAGATCATAATTACAAAACCATATATACATACCTAATAGATAAAGATGAAGTAATTATTACAAACCAAAGTCTTATTATTACAAAAGAATTGGAGTACACCCACTACTACCACTAATCGTTATTATGTGCCATGACATCTTCTGTATAGTGAACATCCCCAATTCTATAACCGAGCATGTCATTTAAGTACATCAATGCATGAATTAAGCACTCTTTTGCTTCACGAACGTATGCTCTATGAAAGATTAAATAAATTGGAGACATTGCAAATGGGCTAGAATGCAAAGCAAAATGCATATGACCTTGCAATCTAAGCGATGTGGGCCTTGAACCTACATAGTATGCTCCACTGCTTGACTTAGAAAAGCATGGAAGGTACACTAAACATACATCGAATCATGATACAAAATCTGTAAGTGGTGTCAACAAATGGAATATGTGAACCATGAATACAAACATAATATATATAAACATCGTGAGCACCACTTTCACTATACCATGTCATTCTGGTTGTGTTAAGCAATCCCTTCACTAGTGGGTACCACATTGCCTCATATAAAACTTGTAGCCAAACAAATGGGAAGAAAGTCATATTGTATCCATTGTCTGCAAGTGCCTTCATACATGCTTTCACAACATTTTTCTCGCTAGTTCTTTGATAGGGTGCGCTATAGAAGTGTGTACAATGTCTCTAGGGTTAGCGCCTATAGCACAAATAATAAAATTGATATGACAATGATACAACCCTCCATCATGGAAATTGGTTGCCACATTATTAATTCACTGGACTCCAAGGAACCATAATGCATCTTCGAGCCATCAGATTAGCTTAATTTTCTACAGTAAATTTCAACAGGATGGTAACATGTAACTAAGTCTAAAAAACATAAATTGAATTGAATATAAGATTCCTTACTACGAGTATAATCTAAAATTGTGCCCGTTCCAAAGTTGGTCGAAACAACATAGATCAAGGTGCCTCGGGTCGAGGTGGAGGTACTTGCATAACTGTTGTATGCCCATGTTGAAGCTTAGAGTTTTATTGCACTTAATTTGCAAAGAATCACTGTCATTAAAAAGAAATATTGGAAATATCATATGAATTACAAAAAAAATATCTTCAGGAAACCTTAGACAAAAACATATCCATATATCTCCATTCTTGATGGTAAACTAAAGTATTGTAATTCTTCAACAAACCAAAGCATTATTCATCAGTATGCAAGAAGGATGTCCTGTTTAAACAGATAAGATAAAATAGTAGTCTTGTTTCGATAGATTAACAGTGTAGTTTGGGTGGCTCATTGTGGGTTGAAGGAGAGGATGTGGATGGTGGCGTTGGCACCCCTCGGGTAGGCCACAGGCTGGATGGGCGATAGTGCAACCCGGGAAAGAGGGGACGAGAATGGAGGTGGGCTCTCCTTGGGGCCACATGGTATGGGACTGGTGGGGGTGGAACTTATTAGGTCGAAGGGGATGGGGGCAGGTGCTCCTCAGGGCAGCGGTTCACGGGCCACATGGGACTGGGATGGGCACTCCACGAGGCGACAGTTCTTAGGCTACAGGGGATAGGCTGGGGGCAATCCTTCCAGGTCGAAGCCAATGAAGATGGGGTGGTAGCGCTCCTCAGGCAGGAGGCAACATGTATTGGGATGGGCCGGGGTGGTAGAGAATGGCAGTGGCGCAACTACATGTTGGAGATTAGATGTTGGTTCATGGTAGAAAATGTCTAGTGAGGAATAAATATTTTCAGTATATAGGGTAGGGGCTTCACTGCTGGGGTGAATAGAAAACCCAACAATGTGAAACAGGCATCACTACCGGTTCAAATGGAAATTTGCTGTGATGCTTGAGCATCACTGCCGAGTCATTCTTTGACACGACAGTGTTGAGCAGGCATGATTGTCAGTTCTTCCATGACCAGGCAGTGGTCTTGCATGATATACATATTTGTTTTAATTTTTGCACCATTGGATGCACCAACCCATGCTACACTCATGAGTAGTTATTCGTTGGATGCAACTACATCCACCACAACCTTATAATAAATAGGTTATGCCAGCTTTAGTGGAGCATAATATGGAGAGTGGAATGGACATTCTTACATTCTTCATCCTAATGATCCCTAGGAAGGAGCCCTGCATCCCTAGTGTAGGAGCAACTGCATTTTGAAGGTGTTAGAAGAAAGTTTGTAAAGACAAGACTGCTCCAGTAGCATTGCTTCTAGCACGCCCTGCCTTCTGCATGGCTTCATCTTTATGAACTCATGCACCATTTTGAGTACGAATGGAAGGTGTATGTGGATGGTTTGCTCCCACGGAGAGTACATATTGAGAATACAAATGGTGAAATAAATGAGCGGTAACATAAAGGATCGGCGAGGGACTATAAGTGGCAGGGGATCTCATCTGTCCATGGGGTCCTGAACTTTTATGTCCAGATGCATGTTTTACATCCAGTAGTAATGGTGGTAAGTGGATCTGATGGTGTAGAAGCAAGCAAGAGATATGTACAGAAGCAAGAGATGTGTATCATGACATCAAAATAGAAGAGAGTATACAAGAGGGACTAAGTTCCGGAAAACACACACCCAAAACTCACACTTAGCCCACCGCACTACAAATAGAGAAAAGCTAAAAACAAAATGTCATATTCAAGAATCAGTTGACAGGTTCGAGCTATTACCCCCCAGCAAACGACCTAACCAGCAGCTCCTGGAGTGCTTTTTCTCTAGTGGAGCACCATAATTAAGATGGATTTATTTATAATAGCCTGCAGTGCAGCAATAACACTCAGGCTTGTGCCATTAAAGAAACAATCATTCACATCTTTCCATATATCCCAAAGCCACTAGAATGAGATGTCTCCCATTATTACATTTCCTTTTACCATGTTCCTTGATGGTCCATCCCTCGGTCCCATTAGTGTAATTCCGTGGGGGTGGGCTTTACCCCATGGGTCAACTTTGTTTCAAAACTGTGAGCCTTTCTAAATTGAGTATGCTAGTTTGCATATATAGTCTCCTTTTACATACACATTTGGATTGAATTTCATTTGCAGGTTAGGAACTATAGGGAAGATTGGGATCTTGAAGTGACAGAACCAGTTGCAGGAAATTACTACCCGGTAATCACAATATTCACATTTTTCTAAGTGAACCATATTCGGGTTGTTAGACATGATGATGGAATTTCAGTTCATAGCATGCTATCTATATGATTTTTTCCATGTATAGATGTATTTTTGTATCATGCAACAATGTATCCAAAATGAAAATGGGATGATCAGAAATATTAAGGTAGTAGAATTCTACTTTTATTACTGGATTATGACTTTATAGCATATTTCTTGCACATCAACTTTTCAGGTCAATCTAGGCACGTATGTAGCTGATGGAAAATATGAGCTATCTGTACTTGTGGACCGCGCTGTTGGAGCATCAAGTATTCAGGATGGTCAGCTAGAGATTATGCTACACAGGTACTAGCTGAGCCACCTGAGTCAGTTCTAGGTTTATTGGTCTTCTAAAAGAAATGGCTCCATGATCTTATACAAAAAATCTGGATAGTTCTTATAGGATCAATCTTGGTCCTAATCTAGACCCCTACTAGATCTTATAAAAGTTAAACACCAGGCATGGTTTTAGAGAGATTCTAAGAATGGATCTAGTCCAAGAGAGAGAAGAAAGAGGAGAAGGAACTAAGTATTTTTGTTGAAAATAATTCTATTTTTTATTCCTCAACTCCAATACCATCTAAAGCTAGCAGTCCAACAATTAGTGACAATGACCATTGGGCTCATGTTTTGTTGTTTTGGAGTGAAATGACAGTGTATATCCTCCAAGTTCTTAGATTTGTTTTTGCCAACATGGCTAGCATTGTATTATCTTTTTGCTATATTTCCATGGCTAGCCACTTTGCTTTTCCATGGAATAAAGAAAGGACAATAGAAAGAGTGATGACAATGTTTAGAATGTAGGAATTGTACACGAATTTCACAGGATGAGTTCATTATTGCAGGAAAAGCCTGCACATTAGTTGAAAGCCACAAAAACAGGTTGAGGGTCAAAATTGAGCAATACTGCTACATAAACTTTTTTGGAGGCAGGCATAATGAATTAACTAAGGCGGGCATTAGAACAGCCTCGGTCCAAAGGGCAAGCTAAATCAATCTTTCCTGAGGCAGTTTAAATGCCTGCCTCAGTAAATCAAATAAAAACAAAATAAGAAAACCCGTGGACAAGGCTAGCGAGCCCATCCATGGGCCACCTCCGCTGGATCCGGGCTCCGCACCACCAAATCCGGCCTTCCAATGCTAGAGTTGACGCAAGGTGGAGGAGCACCGCCGCCTAGGGAGCTAATGTCAGAGCAGGAGCGCCGCCTGGCCTGCCTTGCCCACGCCTGCACCAGCGGAACCGGGCTCCTCCTCGCCCACGCCAGCTAGATTCAGGATTTGGGAGCGGCCTGAGAGAGAGGGAGGCAAAGGAGGAAGGGGTGCAGCATCACAGAGACGGGAGGGGCACCATCATCGGCTACCGTGCTCAGGAAGGGAGGGAGAGAGTGCTGGTGTGGAGGGTGAGCCCAAGGGAGAAATGCGTGGTCGAGGGAGCCCTAACTCTGCTATTTATATACACCTATTAGGTGATGTGGTTATTGGCTTTGGCTGGGCCTCAGCCACATAGGGGCGAGCTTTTTTAAGAGGCACGCCTCCGAAAATGGAGGCATTTTCTGAGGCCGTAAATAGATTTTAGGAACGCCTTTGTAAATTAATTTTGTGAGGCGGTTAATTGTGACCACGTCATTTAATTAAAATGAACGCCTCCATTAATCACCAGACATTAACCAAGGCGGTAAGATTTTGTAAACACCTTGGTTAATAAAAGGGCACCGCCTCGTAAAATCATTTGTGTAGTAGTGCAATATTGGTAGATGATGCATTGTATTTAGAAAGGGGTGATGGGTAAACATTTTTTAGCAGATGATGTGTAGACACTAGAGAAGTAGAAGAGTTGAACTGTCTAAATAGACTATTAGTAATTATTTCCTATAATTGCATCTTAAGCCTGGCCTCATCTCTTGGTTTTTTTCTTGGAGCCATTCTCCAAGTATAGGACTTGGTGTTAGCTCTTACCTGGAACCAAGTTTTTTAACACATTATAAATATCCAAAATCAACCCTATAACAATATAATTGCATTTTGTTTCTATCTTAATATGATGTTGTTATATGTTTTGTAGATGAAGGCCATAAGTTAAGGTTTAGAAAGGGCTAATGAAAGGTTTACGATCCTTTGTGTCAAATGGACCAAGAAATTTTGAAACTGCTTTATTTTGGAGCATAACTGTGTTACAAACATATTGGTTGCGACCTCTTGAATTCAATCTTAAATTTGTGTATTATGTTTTACATATCTTTTGCACATTTTGAAACTCTCTAATCATGAATGTTGTCAATATATATCAGGCGTATACTGAGAGATGATGGCAAAGGTCTTAATGAGCCACTTGGTGAAGTTGTTTGCATGGATGGAAGTTGCAAGGGGCTCACAGTATAAATTTAGTGATGATATTGATGTTGCTTTTGTATTTTCCACTAACACCAAACTATTTATTTGACAATTCTTACTGAAACTATCTGATTTCAAAAAATGACAGGTGAGGGGAACATACTATGTCAAAGTTGACAAGCTAGGGCATGGAGCTTACTGGCGAAGAACATATGGCCAACAAGTCTATTCACCCTATCTTATTGCTTTTACACATGAGGTATATGGCTTTTACTATGTCTATATGATGCTTTTATGTTGTTCCACAGGTAATCATTCTTGTTATCACAGGATGAGACAAGATGGAAATCCTATAATGTTGCCAAAGAAAGCACGATGGATGAGAATTACAGTCTTCCTGATAATGTTGCAATTATTACCTTGCAGGTATCATAATGCTCTTCATTCACACTTAACTCATAGAGTAGATTTTGCCATACATCATATTAATGACATAAAAACATTAATAGAGAGAATTGAACTTTTCAGAATCTAGATGATGGCACCACATTACTCCGCTTGGCCCATCTCTTTCAGGTGCCTTAGTATTTTATAAAATAGTGTTTTCTTTTTATTTCTACTATGTAATGAGTACATAATTAATCTTTATCGAGCCTCCAGGCTACAGAGGACCCTGAGTATTCAGTGATAGCAAAAGTGGAATTAAAAAAGGTGTTTGGAAAGAGAACCGTAAGTAAAATTATTGTTGCAGTTCATTCCTTTGGATGCATATTTCTTGTGCAAAATAATTATATAGTAGTACTATACGCTGTTCCAATATACAGATCAAGGAATTAGCTGAGACTAACCTTTCTGCCAATCAAAAGAAGTCAGAGATGAAAAAACTCAACTGGAGAATAATCGAGAACAATAAAAGTGATCCCATTCCACTGAAAGGTGGTCCAGTTGACAGTCAAGCTCTTGTCATTGAACTCGGACCCATGGAGATACGCACATTCTTGCTGAAATTCTAGATTGCACATACTTAAGTAACTGCCTAATTTATAAAGGGAAAAAAGAGACATCATTGTACAAAAGGATGAATATGTATCCTTTGAGGCCTTGTTCGTTTGATGTGGATAGTGATGGATTGACTAGGATGGAACAAAATTGTTAGTTTTCTAGAAACAGGTGGGGTGTGAGTGTGTGTTTGTGTGTCAGAGTTTGTGTGTGTGTTGTAGCGTTGTTTGGGCTCTTGCTCTTTACTCTCTTCTTAATATAATGAAGCGGAGCTCTCCTGCGTTTTCGAGAAAAAAAATTGTTAGTTTTCTTTATCTGATATATGTATCTTGTCCATGCCAATAGCTAAACGATCTTATGTGATAGGTTTCCAACAAGTTATATAAAAGAAAGAGAAGAGGTATATGTATAAAAAATTTAATGGGGAACCTCCCTAGAAATCAGAAGCTAGAAAGCCCTCAACAAGAACTTCAACGGCAAAACAGCTAACCTCCACAAGATCAAGAGCAACCAGCACCTACGCAACATCTGGCGTCAAGCAACTCACATCCCCAGCAAGACAAAGATCCTTAGGATCAACACCACAGTGACGCGTAGGTTCGCCTATGCAACTAGTTATTTCGCCAGAAGCAGACAAGAAGCGAAATAGAAAGTAATCACAACCTCAAATTGTAATAAGATCTCCCATGTAAAATCAACTTTTATTCATATTAACAATGGGTACAACTGGCGATTACATTAAGAGGAAAAAAGGAAAATAAAGCCAAAATTACAGACTTGGCTGCAACCATCTAAGTTAAAGCCATCGTCACATAGACGACGAACGAATCAAGTATCACGAACAATCCTACGTTCGAAGGACCAAACATTGATATCTCCTCACAATAGTCATGAGCAACATACTCGACCAGGTCATCCAACGTGCGCGAAGGAAATTTGTGACGCCACCAATCCAGAATCCACCCATTGATGTAAAGATCTCCCCGCTTCAAAGTAACCGGAGGTACATATGAGCCTTCTTGAAAATCTTGTAGAAGAGCACCACGCGAAGGCCGAGGAAGAACAATCCGAAAGCCAAAAACAAATAAGGACAGCGAGCAAAGCATCTTCATTCACATCGAAATCACAATTTTCCTAAAGAAGAGCAAACCTCAGGACGACCAGGAAGATAAAGCTCTGCCAACTGGTCCGGATCCTCCGGCAGACGTGGCAAAAACTCCTCATCGTCTTCGCCAAAAATCCGCAGAATTGGGTAAGAATGTTGCGCTACGAAAATAATCACGGTTCAAGCCTAACAAGCGCGATAATAAAATAAACAAACAAGACTGAAAGAACAACCTAGGATGGAGGTCATGTCCCGCGGTGCACAAGCAAGGAATGAATCCAGATTGTTCGTCATCAATATCAAAATCGACAAAATCAAACATATCTACAATGTCCCGATTGGGAAAGGCAACTCGCCAATATTCCCAAAACTCTGCCATAACATAAATCCTGTTATAAAACTGATAGCAGAGTAATGTCATGGACCTCCTGCGCAGGTCCTTCGCCAGAGACCTGTGCAGGAGAAAGCGCAAAAAACAACTTCAATAAAACTCACAAACAAAGGACAACTTCGATAAACTTTACACACAAATAACCACTAGGTGGCATAGTTCTTTACACACGCCTTTCAGGCGTAAAGCCCTAATCTAAAAACCCTCACACCTGAGACGAGGGTTTATCCGAAGGATCAGCTTCCTTCGCCGCGCCTGCTTCATCCACATGACTAGAGCCTTCCTCCCCCGCCGCTGCACCGCCAGCCGGAGGATGATCGCAGGCAGGAGCACCCCACGGACCCACAGCGGTGGCCTTCGTCTTCCTCTTTTCCATCTCCTACAAGTCGTGCAAAACAGTATTACTAAAAACAAAATAAAAAACAAAGGAAAAAAGATAGAACCTTGAGACACCTCAAGGTGTCATGCTTCAACCATGTTTTTTGCCTCCGCACACCCAAACTTCGCCTAGAAGGAACCAATAAATTACAAACAGACCTCCGCTGGCCAAACGTGCTCTCGCCCACGTCGGACGCGGAGGTGATGGTCTCCTTCTGGACAGACTCGGCGTGAGCGCAGCCCTCAGGCCTCAGCAGGTGGGCGAACGACGAAACCCCAGCCAAAGCTCTAAAATCAACAGCTCCACTGACAAAGTCAGTGAGCTTAATGATATGGGACTTTAGCCAAGCCAAGATAGCAGCAATATCACCACATTCCGGAGGAGCGGAGGTACTACCGCCAAATTGGCTAAGGGCATCGCGTACAGTCCCACCAAAGCCGAGGCTTGAACCTCCGCGTCCCTCAGCCGAGTCCGCAGAGAGGCTGCTGACTCATGCTCAGCTTTCAGCTCTTCACGAAGCTTGTCAGAAACTTCGGTGGCTTTCAAAGCTCGCTGCGCGGCCAACTCCTTGGCCGCCTCATCTAGTTGCTTTTGGAGCTTAGACGTAGCCAACTCCATCTCCTCCTTTTCCTTATTCAGAGATTCAACCTCCTCGTGAACCACGGGAAGAAGCTTTGCCTCCTCAGAAAGATGAGCCTTCGCAGCCTCCAAAGAATCATTCTCCTTCTTCAGGAGTTTGATGGCTTCATCACGATTGATGACCTCTTGAGAGCAGTATGTGCTCCTCCAAGGCCATAGTCATGTGATGCCCCTAACGGCACAAAAGCGTAACCACTGTAACCTTCGCAAGAAAAGCAAAACAAATAGCGAACAAATGGACAAAAGGAAAAATACTCACGAGGCTATGATGCTCAAACTGTACACCGAGCAGGGTCGAGTAGTCCATGTGGCGAAGCTCCCGATGAAAAGCTCTAAAAACAAAACCAAAAGTAAGAAAGAAATAAGTGCAATAATCAAAAAGAGAAGAGGTCAGGAACAGCCCTCCGATCACAGAATGGACTTCATGCATAGCACTAGCCCAACCGGATATCATCAAGTCTGAAGCTGTCGCGCACAAAAACAAAAATCCATGTCAACAATCACACAAAACAAAAGGGGGCAGAGACTATCACAGACACAAAAGAAAATGAAAAACTCTTACCCGCACGAGCACCAAAAAGTGCAGACCTAGTACCCAAACCCCTGACAGCGGGCGCTCGAGGCGGGGGAACCTCAACACCATCATGGGTAATGCTAGCACCCCTGGCCAGCTCGGCGGTGCTAGCCAGTGCAACAATAGGATCAACTAAAATAAGAAAAAACTGGTCAAAGCCAAAGTAAAACTAAAGTATGCATCAACCTAGAAAAAATTGCATAATCACTCACCCATGTAAAGGTCGAATGAACCAGCGCCAGCGTGCCCAGCCGGCTGCGCACCAACATCGGCAGGATTATAGCCTCGCGCGCACCCAGACTCAGCCTTCGAGCCAGAATGGATCTCCACCTCAACAGGCAGAGAAACCCTGCCACTAGCTCCAATGCCAGCAGTTACCTTACGTGGCAGATCTTCAAACGGAACCTCTGCATCGGACGAGTCTTCGCTCAACAAAGACGACAATGAATTGATAGTCGAAGGCTCTAGAGTTGCAGCAACAACCTCTATCAGGACTTCTCCCGCGGCCGGAAGATCCACCGAATTCGATGCAACAGTGGAAGTTCGGTTGGACGACAACTTCACAGGCACCTCCATCACAACGCCAACCTTTTGCTTCATGGAGGTCACTTTGGCAGTACCCCCACACTTCCTTTTCTTAGCTTCTGCCGTCACAGTAGCATTCTTGGCGGTGGCATTCTTCTTCTTCTCAAGGCCCAGTAGGACCTCTGAAGGAACTACATACTCGTCATGCTTGATGCTGAGTTCCTCCAAAACACAATTAAAGCACGGTATGTTACCTCGCGCAGTTCGCCGGCAAGGTACTCCAGCTCTGTCATCTTGATGATGATCCTCCGGGCAGAAACCTCAACATGTTCTAGGAAAGGCTCCTGGGTCTCACCCTCCTCCAGTGTCTTGCCAAATTGAGGAAAGGGAAGCCCCTCAGGAGGTCCAAAAAACTGAAACCTGCACCAACTCGATCCTAAAATCATCATTCCTCCGACCAAGCAGCTAGAAGTCAGATGCAGCCATCTCCTCCACTAGGACACGACCGCCAGAGTAGTAGGATGCGAGAGCAAAGGCCCTGTCGTACGCCTTGCACTCATCTAAAATAACTAACAGAGGATCAACCTTCGACAGAGGCTTCATCTCTTTCATTTCCGAAGCATACGGAAAGATAGTAACCTCACTCCCATCCTCAAGTGTGTGAACAAGATTGGGAGTCTTCACGTAAAACCACATCCTCATCTAGTCCCGCTCCCACTGTTCTTCTAGCAATATGACATCTCCAAGCGGTCACCAGGCTGCGTCCTTTGTGGCATGAACGCGCAGCTTACATACTGCGTGATGAACTCCCCCTCAGCGGTCTTCACCTTCTTCGGCTGCCCCTGAACTTCAAAGTACATACAAAATCAATCAATGTTGGGCACAACATCTTATGGCTCACATGCCCAGCAAAACTTCCTGAGAGTTAGAATCCCATTGGGGGTGAAGTGATGCAGCAAAAGCTGGAACGTCTCCATGACCTGGCAAAGAAACCCATACGGGAGAAGGCGAAGGCCGCACATGAGTAGTCACAGAACACAACAGCGTAGCCTGGTTCAGGATTGCGAACAACCTGACCAGTAGGAGGAACTTCACGCGGCCTTCGTTGAAAAACGCAGCTTCGACCATCTCTGCAATGTCTTCAGCAGTCATAAGTGACTCACCAAACTCAAATGTAGGACCAGCCATCGAAAAGATTTCCTTTGCGCTAATCAAGTCTCCGACAGAAGCATCAACATTTGACAGATCCTCCTCTAGCTCCTGAGCAGCAACAATCTCCAGCATGCACTCCTCATAGCATCTCAACCAACACCCTGACCTAACACCCAGGAAATTGCGAAAGGGGCCAACAAAGTTGGCTCGAGCAAGACGAAGCAAAGGATAAGGAGCCACAACAACTTAGAACACAAAGCGTCGAGAGAACGAAAAGAGTGAAGGAGGCAAGGGAGTTAGGCAAGAGCGATTGCGTGAGAAACTAACCCCCCCCCCTTTATATAGGGGAGCCTGCGATGGTTTTGCTTCTCGAGACCCAACAGCTACCTGCAACCGCCGCAGAGTGCAATCCTCAGGGCACAACCGTCGCGTCTGTTGATGCAAAGTCTGATCTGCAAACACAAAGGGCTAATACCCGATTTAAACGTTAAGGCGTGCCAGCCGATTTGACCTTGCTATCGGCAAAGGTGATAACTCGAATACTTTAGTCCTGACAACAGCGATGCGCCC
>Ga0182004_10000324_pt1 | contig 27020 bp, 18 predicted proteins | sample Sormic07211540_1_FD_120479 | JGI IMG/M metagenome (GOLD analysis project Ga0182004, IMG submission 120479) | Endophyte microbial communities from Sorghum bicolor roots, Mead, Nebraska, USA - 072115-40_1 MetaG | ecosystem: Host-associated > Plants > Roots > Unclassified | place: USA: Nebraska...
CCAAAGGCCTTCTTTAGATCCAAAAACTTTTTAAATTTTGACATTGTAGCACTGTTGTTTTTATTTGACAAATATTGTTCAATCATAGAGTAACTAGGTTTAAAAAAATCGTATCGTGATTTATAGATAAACTATGCAATTAGTTATCTTTTTTATGTATATTTAATGTTTCATGCAAGTGCCGCAAGATTCGATGTGATGAGAAATCTTGTAAAGCTTTGGGTTTTTAGGTATATCTAAACAAGGCCTAAGTGTATGTCGGATCCTAGCAAGAGTGGATCCATGCTGGAGGTACTTATCCTGGAATGGACTGACTCCTGAACCAAACACGCTTTACCAGTCTATGCGGAATGGATTCACTTTGCAAACCAACCAAATAGGTTATAGTTTTGTGAGGGCAACTTATCTAATTATTACATTATTATAGCTCATAATATAAATGGCACTATATAACAACCTCACGCAATATTATAGTGTATTAATATATACATGAGATCAGCTCTAGATCAAGAGATAGCTATATATAGCATCAAAATGTAAATTTATAACGTATTGTTGATTTGATTTGTAACTATTATATTGTTCTTTTTTTATTATTTTGGTCAGTTAACACCGTTTGATTTAGGAAAAATGTGGATCCCCTTATATTTGAGTAGAGTCAATTGATGTGCAAAATCCTGAACTACAAATACGGAGTACTCCCTCCATTTGTTTTTACATGTTGTAGTAGGTTTTCGTTATATTCCTAACTTTGGTCATCGATTTTAGAAAATCTATGAAATTTAGATGTAAACTATATACTATGGAAGTATTTCTCATTGTGAATCTGAAAACATAAATTATGTTATTAATCTATATAATTAAGGGTCAAAGTTAGAATTGTTTGATTTAAGATAAACCCAATATGACATGTAAAAACAAATGGAGGGAGTTGCTAGCTCTTGTAGCGAAGCTATTTATTACTTGTAGTACAGCAAGTCGGTACGGCAGCACATCCAGTTAGAACTACTCCCTGCTGTGTGGACCGGCCGCCGGAATGGGCCGCGGCAGCATCGCTGCCTTCGCCTCGTACAGGCCACCATGTCAATGGGACATCTTCTCGTGCCCGATCCCGCCAACCGGTGGTGGCAGTGACGAGGTGCACCTCTCCGACGGCGTCTCCTACAACCACAACGGCCGGCCCATCCCGGCGGCGGCTCTGAAGGCGCTCATCGCCAAGAAACCTGAGCTCGCCGCCGAGTGTGGCGCCACCGCCGACGACGTGGACACGGGCCGCGCCACCGGCCTCGTCTTCGTCTCGGAGAGGGAGGAGGGCCTGGAGACGCTGCACGTCGCTCTGCGCTTCGACGGCAAGGTGAAGGTGCTGAGCCTGGCCGACATCTACGGCGCCGACACCTTCGGCGGCGTGCGCATGGAGGACAGCGGCTGTTTCGGCGGCGGCTTGGCTCCCGACGCCGCCGACGACCCTTGCATCGTCTACGTCTCCACCAAGAAGCCGGTGGAGAAGCGGCGCACCCCATGGACGGTGGTGTACCGGACCAACCTCAGGACCGGCGAGACGGTGAGGCTCACTCCAGACGGGGAGTACGATCTGAGCCCGGCCGTGTCGCCGTCGGGGAAGAGGGTGGCCGTGGCCAAGTTCAGCGACAACAAATGGAGCGGCGAGATCGAGCACCTCAAGACCGACATCGTGGTCATGATCATGAACGTGGACCGCAACGCGCAGGGCGGCGGCAAGCCGCTGGACGACCGGGCAGTGTGCATCCAGGACGCCGGCTGGCCGTCGTGGGGCAGCGACAACGTCATCTTCTTCCACAGAGCGGTGGACAAGAAAGACGACCCCGACAGCGACAGGCTCACGCCGCACTGGGGCGTGTACCGCTACGACATCGCCGCCGGCCGCACGGAGCCCGTCACGCCGGGGAACATCTACGCGATGACTCCGGCGGCCATCAGCGAGACCAAGGTGGCCGTGGCCACCATCCGGCAGAGAACCAACCAGATGGGCGGCGCGCGCGACGCGGACATGTTCCGCCACATCGAGATCTTCGACGTCCCCGGCCCCGGCGGCACCCAGCAGCCGTCAGTGAAGATCACCCAGGTCGTGTGGCCCAAGGCCGACCACTACAACCCCTTCGTGCTCCATGGCGGCGCCTGCATCGGCTACCACCGCGCCACAACCGAGAGGCTGCTGGAGGAGGTAGCCGACGATCATCATAAGTATTCATCAGATGGATCTTGTTGGTAGCTTATGGAGTATATTTGCATGAATTATTATTGCAAGCCAGACTGGGAAAAGCAACGTGGCGAGGAGCTTCGACAAGCTGCAGTCGGTGCACAAGGACGTGGATGTGTTCAGGGTGTCCGGCGTCTTCCCCACCGTCTCCTCCGACGGCTCCAAGCTCGCCTTCGTTGACAACGAGTTCAAGGCCGTGTGGGTCGCCGACGAACCACGAGGATTGCGTGTCGTCTGGGAGGTATAGACTATATATAGTCCATGGCATCAGAATTCAGAGATTTTCAATTGATTTCATTTGAGCTAGCAGCAGCTAGCAGTTTAGGAGTAATTTCGTTCTGGTTCGTCGATGCATGCGACCAAATTGGCAGTGGAGAAGGCCGAACAGTGTCTTCTCGACGGCGTGGAACCACGACCCGGACAAGGACGTGCTGTACGTCTGCGTCGGCCCGGCGTTCAGCGCCGACAGCCGGCTGGAGATCCACGCCATCTTCAACGCGTCGGGAGACGAGTCGCAGAGGCAGTTAAGGAAGCTCACCGCCGGAGGCTTCAACAACGCCTTCCCGAGCAGCAACCCGGCGGGGACCAAGATCGTGTTCAGGTCGACCAAGGACGCGCCGCCGCCGCCGCCGGGAGGTTTCAGGCAAAAGAACCTGTACATCATGGAGGACGCCATGGAAGGGGAGTCTGCCGGAGTGACACGGCTGACCGACGGCGACTGGACCGACACCCACTGCCAGTGGTCGCCCAGCGGCGACTGGATCGTCTTCTCGTCCTCACGCCACAAGCCGGACGGCGCGCCCAAGACGGACAACTTCCTCGACCCCGGCTACTTCGGCGTGTACCTGGTGAATCCGGCGAGCCCCAAGGCCGTCGTCAGGGTGATGACGAGCGCGCTGCCGCCACCGGTGCCGACCAACGTGGCCGGCCTCGGCCACGTCAACCACCCCATGTTCAGCCCGGACGGCAGGAGCATCGTCGTCACCGCCGACCTCGCCGCGGTGTCCGTGGAGCCGATCTCCATGCCCATGTTCCTGCACTCCGTCAGGCCCTACGGCGACATCTTCTCGTTCGACATCGACCCCGTCGACATGGACAAGAACAAGGACATCCAGAAGTTTCACCGCGTCACGCACAGCCGCTACGAGTACGCCACGCCGGTGTGGACCCAGTTCGCCATTGACGACCCGAATGCTCCGTGGAAGTTGCTGGTGGCGTCACACACTACAGCTCGCAGCTACAAGCCGGCGTGCCCGTATATGCATTCTGACGGTGGACAGAGCTGGCACATGACCGGACACCTCGTCATCCCACAGAGACACTGCTAGTGCATGCCAGTGCTAGCTGATCGTCAGCACATTATTCATCATTTGCCCATACTTGTAATGAATAACGATAATAATGGGATTTGTTAACGTCAAAAACAAATAAAATAATGAACTTGTGTTTAGTGTACTTCCTCCAAAACATTACAGTCTGATGATGGCGAATTCTCTGATGGCTCAGGTTCCGCAACGCAACAGACAGACAATTTGGATGCTCCGGGAGTTCCCTCCCACGTTCAGTTTGGTTCCTGGCGGTTGGCAACTTGGCATGGCACCGCGCCGCCGCCGCCTCCTAACGGCCGGCAAAGGCCACATGAAGACGCCCGATGATACGGCGCCGCCGCTGACCGCTAGCCACGGACATCGCATCACATGACCACATGGATGGATGGAAGGAGGATGGTCCATCTCGTCGGGGAGCAACAAGACTAGTAGGTGAATTCCGACCAGAGCAGCTCACCTTACCTGACCTGAATACACATGGCGTTGCCATCTGCAGGTCCACATGCATGTTTACATGCCGGACCAGGCGTTGGATGATTCGCTGGCCTACCTGCAACTCCCCCAGTTTCTGCAACGTATCTCCTGTTCCTGCGACGCAACGTATCTTCAGTTTTCAGGACTGACACTGGGATTTGTTTATGCTGCAAACTGAAGCGTGCATGAACCTTTCTTGGATTTGTTTAATATTGATACTGCTGGATGCTACAGTTAGTTGTATGATATCTCAGTTACCACATTCATCCATGCATGTCATGACTCAACAAGATAGAATTTTGCACCTGTCTTCTTCATCCCTTCCTCCTCCGATTCCATGGGAGCACTTCTCCCTCTTCTCTGCATCTGCTGCTTCACATTACTTCTCCAAGGTAACCACTAAATTTCTCAGAGTCAAGCTAGAACGATTTCAGTTCGAATTGTTTCTTGTTTTATTACTAGTTTACATGGAGTTTCTTTTTTCCTTCTTGCCTGAGTCAATGATCAAAATTTTCACTTGCTCTTAGGTCCATGCGTCTGATCTCCTGTTGCTTGATGTTCAGAGCGCGCGCGTGCTCCTCTTCCAAGTTCTTTCACATGTCGCAATGCGTTACTGATCAGCGGGTGCATTGTATCGTGATCACCAGGAGCAGACGCCGCGACGTTCACCATCACCAACAGCTGCGGCTACACGGTGTGGCCAGGCATCCTCTCCAACGCCGGGGTGGCGCCGCCGTCCACAACGGGCTTCGCGCTGGCCCCGGGGCAGTCGGCCGCGGTGACCGTGGCCGCGTCGTGGTCAGGCCGCATCTGGGCACGCACGCTCTGCACCACGTCCACCTCCACGGGCGCCTTCGCGTGCGTCACCGCCGACTGCGGCACGGGCACCGTCGAGTGCTCCGGCCGCGGCGCCGCACCGCCGGCCACGCTGGCCGAGCTCACTCTCGCCGGCGGTGCCGGCGGGGACGACGACTTCTACGACGTGAGCCTTGTGGACGGGTTCAACGTGCCCATGCTCGTCGCGCCGCGGGCGTCCCCGGCCGCCAGCGGGAGCGGGAGCTGCCGGCCCACGGGGTGCGCCGCCGACCTGAACGCGGCGTGCCCCGCGGAGCTGCGCGTCGCGGGCAACGGCTCGGGTGCGCCGGCGGTGGCGTGCAGGAGCGCGTGCGAGGCGTTCGCGGCGGCCGAGTACTGCTGCAGCGGCGCGTACGCGTCGCCGGCGACGTGCGCGCCCACGGCCTACTCCCGCTTCTTCAAGGCCGCGTGCCCGTCCGCCTACAGCTACGCGTACGACGACGCCACGTCCACCTTCACCTGCGCCGCGGCCGCCGGCGGCGGCGGCGGCTACGACGTCGTCTTCTGCCCCAACGCGTCCAGGTAACACACCCGCGCCGTGCACGCGATGCGATATCCCTCAGCGCGTTTTCGTCGCCGGCGCCGGCAAGTCCATTTGGCATCTCGCTTGCTTTCGTTTTCTTTCGTCTTAGCCACTGGTTTATGTGAAAACTATCACGAGGAAATTTTAAAAATGGTGTTTGAAAACGAAGCAAAAGTTAAACGATCAGTTCAAATCCGCAGCTCGTTTGGTCAGTCAGTCTGATCGACGCGCGATTTTACGTCCTTTGTTCATCCGATCGATCGACCGATTGGTTGGTTGGGTGAGAAGCAAGTTGTTTGCTAGTTTTCAGCTCAATCATTTTGCTTGCGATCGCCTGTTTCAATCAAATTACTTAAATAAAATAAAAATTTAAAAGGAGGCATCGTGTTGACGTGATAGGGCCAGGTCAGGGCCGTCGTGCGTTTACATGCCATCGCACAGTCATGATCATAATGCAAATCTTTAGTCGTTATTTTATCCTAGATTAGCCGTACCAATTGCGTTGGCAAAGTCTTCGATACAGTGCAGCAATGCTCATTTGTCTTTACCCTCTCTGTTTCAATACCACTGCACATCTCGTTTTTTAATCAGATTAGTTTCAAATTTAATTACCTTTTAAAAATAAACAAATATATTATCAGCATTTATAGCTATATAATAAAAATACATTGTACGATTAACCTACTTATTTGGCGCATTAAATATTTATATTACTTTATATAACTGGTCAAAGATTAGTTGACTATCAAAGAGAGGTGTTTTTCTTTCTTTTTGGACGGAGGCATTGCATGCATTAGCTTAGCTAATTGCCACGGTGCTTCCGACCTGGTCGATGCAGCCTAAAATCCGGCGGGAATCCCGAGGCGGCAGGCCTGCCGCCCTCAACGTTGGAGTTCTCTGGAGATGCAGCAGGCAGCTTGACGACGACGAGGAACGCGGTGGCGGCGCTCCTGCAGACGGTCGTCGTCTTCTCGGCGATGATGCCGTGGCGATGGTGGTGGTGATCTGATCCCAACAATCATCGCCTACGTACTGGCTATGATGGTTACCTTGCCAATTGGCATGCTTGGACGAGACAATTTTTTTTTGTTTACTGCGGCAGGAATTTTTTTTACTGTGACAGGAGTTGAACAGCTAGTTACTAGTTTTTTTTTTTTTGAAACTAGCTAGTTACTAGTTCGATCAAAGAGTTTTTTTTTTTAGGAAAGTTCGATCAAAGAGTTGAAAGGTGCGGTGTACACATGTTGGTATTTTAGTAGATTGAGTCAAATATTTTTTTTGTTTGCTAAATATTACTATTTGAAGCGAGGGGACCCTTTTTGTTAGGAAAAGATCCCTCATATTTCAACAAGTTAGGCCTTGTTTAGTTGGTAAAAATTTTGGATTTTGGGTACTATAGCACTTTCGTTTGTTTATGGTAAATATTGTCCAATCATGGACTAATTAGGGTTAAAAGATTCATCTCGCGATTTACAGGCAAACTGTGTAATTACTTTTTGTTTTCGTCTAAATTCAATACTCCATACATGTGCCGCAAGATTCGATGTGACGAAGAATCTTGAATTTTTTTGAAACTAAACAAGGCCTTAGTACTTCTTGGTACCCTGTTCTAAATGATGCCATTTTTTATTTTTTTCGGTTTCAAGCTTATCAAATTTTGACCAGATTTATAGTAAAACATGTTAGCAGCTACAATATCAAAATTAGCATATACAAATACACAATCAAAATATGTGACATGACGATTTAACTTTTTTTTTTACGAGAAACCTCTCCATTTCCATTAAAAACAACAGAAATACAGCATCCAAGAGTTTACAGAGCAGCAAAAGATGATTAAGAGATACCAAAATACCCGCAAACATCAAACTTGCAACAAGTAACATATAGATCTATGAGTCATGACGATTTAACTAATATGGCTTCATGTTTTTAGTACCTGAATAAAAGTTAAGAACTTAAATTAGAACGGAGGGAGTATAAATAAATTTGGTGCGCCACTCTATCGGTCAGCTCAGTAACCAGACAGAGATAGTTCACCTGACCACACCAGACGGAGTGGGATGGCAAGGTAAGGTAAATGCAAACCACTAATTAGGCTGAACTAAAGTTTGTATAGGTACAAAGACAGACAAAAATCCCGTATCACGTTGCATGGGAAAAATGGGCGTCGTCCCTCAGAACATCACATTCCTAAACACTGGCAGTGAGTGGAACTCCCCAATATCACATCATCCTAAGCGGGAGCTAGCTAGACTTCAAACACAAATCCGGCAGACGAGACAACGCCTACAGCTCGTCCTTGTCGTAGGACGGCTCCGACTCCTCCTTGGTGGACTCCTTCTCTTCGATCTCGGGCTGCTCCTCGGCCTCGTCTTCCTCCTCCACGGTAGCGTCGGGGCTCAGGTCCAGGCTCTTCTGCACCGACTTGTAGATGCTGGACGCGAACTCCTTGGGGTCGGGGAGGTTGAACCCGCTCTCCATCAGGGCCGTCTGGTACACCAGCCTCGCCGTGTGCTTCAGCTCTTCGCTCTGTTGTTTCCATCGCATCAACAGGCAAACAAATTAACATCGACCAATTAGCATGGATTCATCCTCCCATCACGGTTTGTATGTAAAGCTCTTACGAGGAAGTGAAGGTAATTAGGTAAGGTACCTCGTTGTCCTGGGCGACCTTGTCACGAAGCTCCTTGATGATGGGGTGCCTGGGGTTGATCTCGAGCACCCTCTTGCCACGCATGTACGCCTGCTTGCTCGAGTCCGACAGGGTCTGCGCCTGCATGATCTTCTCCATGTTGGCGCTCCACCCATACTTGGAGGTGACGACGACGCAGGGGGTGTTGTGCAGCCGGTTGCTAATCTTAACCGAGTCCACGTTCTCGCTCTCCAGAGCCTTCTTCCACCAGTCGGATAGCTCCTTGAACGATTCCTTGAGCTCCTTGAGCTTCGAGTCCTTGCCCAGCTTGAGGCCCTCCTTTGACACGTTCTGGAACTTCTTGTCCTCGTAGTCCATCAGGTATTGCATCAGGTACTCGTCCACAGGGTCAGTGAAGAAGATAACCTGCAAAACAAAACAGGGGCAGCTTTAGTTCACAAGCTGTTGTATCAAGATCCCAAACTATAAACCCCAACGAAAAAGCAAAACTAAAAGGGACAAAACAAGTGCCCCAGTCTTGACTCCAGACTGGATAACTATTTTACATCAAGATCAGCAACATACCTCGTAATTCTTCTTGGTTAGCCTCTCAAGGAATGGAGACTTCTCCAGCTGTTCTTTGCTGCTTCCCGTGATGTAGAAGATGTCTTTCTGCCCTGGCTTCATCCTTGAAATGTACTCATCAAGGGAGGCAAGTTTGCCATCTGACTTGGAACTGAGGCAAGCAAATATAAGATCAGTTTTCTTTTTCCCAAAACATACAATTCAAGACAATGTTTGGAAAAGAATAAGAGAGGACAAACCTCTCAAATCTAAGAAGCTTTGCAAGGCGGTTCCTGTTAGTTGCGTCTTCAATGATACCCAGCTTGATTGATTTGCCAAACTCGTTCCAGAACTTGGCGTACTGGCCCTTCTTCTCTTCCACCTCACTTTTCTCTTCATCTGATTACAGATGATTTTTTTTAGTATTGTAATCATGAGTATATAACTTGCATTCATTGCAGAAAACCCCATTACCTGTCTTATCCTTGTTGCTGTACTCATCAGGGTCTTCTTCAGCAAGTTTCCTAATCATATCAAGAGCTTTACGGATCAGCTTCTTCTTGATGGTCTTGAGACTGCTATGTTGCTGAAGCATTTCTCGTGACACATTCAGGGGCAGTGTGTCTGAGTCAACAATACCCTAAAGACAAAATTACTGTAAGATTTTGTATGCTGTATCAATGGATTGAATTGAATAGTATGTGTTGCTTGAAATAGTAATACAGTACCCTCAAAAAGCTGAGATACTTCGGAAGAAGGTCATCGAATTCATCAGAGATGAAAACTCTTCTAACATACAGCTTGAGGTTTGACTTGTTACTGTTGTAGTAACTCTCATAGAGATCATGTGGAGCCTTCGGAGGAATGAAGAGCAAAGCTTTGAACTCAACATCTCCTTCAGCAGTGAAGTGGCTCCAACCCATAGGCTTGTCATCACCGAAGTCCTGAAAAAGAATTGTTAAGTTATACAAATGTTTCGTCAATAAGATCCACAAACAAAGCTTTCTTTGGTAAAAACAATCATTTACTACTAACTCATTGCTACAGTATTTACCTTTGCTAGTGAGTGGTAAAACTTTGAGTACTCTTCATCAGTAACCTCCTTTGGGCTGCGAAGCCATACAGCCTTCACATCATTCAGAAGTTCCCATTCAGAAGTAGTCTCCTTTATTGTCTTCGTCTTGGGCTTTTTCTCTTTCTCTTCATCTTCTTCTGTCTCTTCCTCTGTAGTTTCTGGGGCTGTTAAGAAACACATGATGTGTCAGCACCAACACACATAACTACCATCTCAGGAGAATAAACAACTTCACTAAAGACTTACTTGAATCCTCTTCATCACTTGTCTCACCCTCATCAGCTGGCACTTCAACATCAACCTCCTTCGTCGACCACAAATAGATAGGGAAGTTGATGAACTCAGAGTACTTCTTCACCAAATCCTGCATAAAGGAGAATTCAAATTAAACACTTGTAACTACAGATGCACAAACAGATATACTTGTCTTATAAGGTCTATAAGAGATGTGTTTCATTACGATGTATCAAATCCAAGTAGTGGACAGGACAAACAGGTACTCCTATATGTTTCACTTGCTCTCACACAGTAACACGAAAATTATCTCATCATTAATGAATGCACTATTATTGCCAGAGACAGATGCTAAGCAATCTGCCATTGCTCTAAAACCAAAACATATTGACAACTTGACTTCTGAAAAAATCTGATTCAAATTCCTAGTTAGCACTGTTGGGGTCATGTCCAAGTCTAATAAAATATGTTGATTTCAGATAACACTGTTGGACTTCAAGTTGAAATACACATACAAGCTAAAAACTACCTCGTACCCATTGTATATTTTGCGGCATAAGTCAATTAACCCAAACAAAAGACAAATGAATGTGTTGATACCTTTAGCTTATCCTCTTCCAAGTACTCCTTGGCCTCATCTCGCAGATGTAATCTTATCTCAGTTCCACGGCCAAGGGGCTCATTCCATGTATCCTCAGAGATAGCAAATGATCCATCAGCTTTTGATTCCCAGACATATCTAAAAGAGTACAACACCGCAATAACATTAGGCAACTACAATGGTAAATCAACACATGAATACAAAATCAGACAAAAATATCTTACTGTTTATCATCATTGTGCTTGCTGACCACTTCGACATAGTCAGCAACCAAGTACACAGAGTAGAAACCAACACCAAACTGTCCAATAAGATTGAGGTCACCTCCGGACTGCATCTTTTCCACAAAAGCTGCAAAGGTGGCAAACAATTCAAATTATTTGAGAGCGTAATCCTATAATATTTAACAAATATTGGATTGCAGTAATCAGACGGAAAGATGAAGGAACAATACCTGAAGTTCCAGACTTAGCAATGGTTCCAAGGTTCTTAATAAGATCTTCCTTGGTCATACCAATACCCCTATCCCGAATGGAGAGGATCTTCTTCTCTTTGTCCAACTTAATCTGCATTGGCATAGGCCAGACGCCTTAAGGTCCAATTCTAAAGCAAGATATGATGCCAAAAAAAAAAAGGCTCTCGCACTGAAATCCCACGTACCTGAATCTCAAGCTTTGCAGTGTCACCTTCGCCCAGAACCTCCTTATCAGTAAGGGAAAGGAACCTAATCTTATCCAAAGCCTACAGACATGCAGAACACCAGTGTTAATTTTGGGCATCCACAATGAAGAATAAACACAGGGATCAGATGTAATACATACATCAGAGGCATTGGAGATGAGCTCCCTCAAATAGATATCCTTGTTGCTGTAGAGTGAGTTGATGATGATGTCCATGAGTCTGGACACCTCAGCTTGGAACTCAAACTTCTCGGCTGAGCTCCTGAGAGTCTTCCTAGAGATAGACTCGGCTTCCCTGCACACAACAAAATCATATTGTTCATAAAAAGTATCGATAACATGGCAAAGCAGTAATAATCAGCACTGATCACAAGGCCGTGCGCACCTCTGGGCAACATCAGAGTCGGTAGACAGACCATGAGGGACAGCACCAAGCTTCTCCTCTACCTTCGGTGGGTTAGCTAAGTCATCGCTGCTCTCCTCGGCATTCACCTGTAGCTTCTTAGCTGCAGAATAGGCAGGGTCAGTACAAGATTGAAATTCCACTTATATGTAGGCTTTTGGTATGCAGGTACAGCACAGTAAATGGAAACCAAAGCTGCCACTAGACTAGAAGGTCCTTTAAATTCACCAATTCGCCAAGAGTAGTATGATAGGGACATGTGCAGAGAGTCCTCAAATTTACTAAAAATAGCATGATATACTGGAGCACTTGATCAGTCAAGTGAGCAGTACATTTACCCCGCAGATAAGATCCATGTAGGTAACAGCTAAAAATGGATGAAGTTACAGGTCTAAACCCCATTAAACCCCCAAACGGAACAAACCACATGCTCATCACCAGTAAACTAAAAGAAAAATGTGAAGAGCCCCATGACGAATCGAAGATCTAGTCAGCAATCTCGAACTCGAAACAAACCCTGCCATTATATTGGATCGAAAAGACCAGGGGCCGCTCACTTCCCCATCTAGCGGAACACGAGATCTAGCAACAAATTGGAATGAAATTTTCTAGCAGAGATCGCATCCAGTGTCACCATCCTCTACCCCCAACGAATCTAGTAGCAGCTACGACCGTGTCCTTCCGGTCGGAAATTTACCGCGCGATCCATCACACAGGGTGCTCATATTCAGACAGACTGGACAGGAAACACTACGCGAAACTAAGATGAGCCGACGGGCAGAGCTAATTAGTGATCGGGCGACACGGAATCCGCCACCAATCGCCTCGAGAACACCGGGATCGACAAACCACACACACACACACAAAAATCAACGGAAAAGTAAAAAACTGGAGATCTCCGGCACGCGGGGTCATGCCTGGGTCGGGGAGGGTGGTGAGGAGGAAGAGGAGGAGCAGCGCGGAGGAGAGCGCCCACTTGCGCATCGTCGTCTCGCCTCGCTTCGCTTCACTCTGCGGAGCACCACCAGTGATGAGTTCGTCGCGCTCTGCGCCGGAGACGAAAGCCCCTTTAAAACGGGCCGGGGCCAGGAGACCCGTGCGCTCGGTCCACGCGGGTGCGATACGGCCACGTGGACGAGCGGACGGCCGCGATTGGATCCTGTCCACGTGGCGGTTTCTCAATGGGCGACGCCAGCGGACTTGACGTGGTGCGGGAGCGGGGATGAGGGTCTCTGCCGTCCGATGGGGAGATCTGCGTGCTCCAAGGGCTGGGATCTCGTGTGCCCCTTGAATGGTGGACACGTGGAGTGATGTGATTGGACGCAGGCCGGGTCACCCACGTCGATGGGCTGCTAGAAAGTTCGAAGCGCGTGCTTACCGGATAATTTTGTTCAGGAAAGAAAGGGGTGTTGTGGTGGGGCTGGAGCGACGGGGTGGCCCACAAGTCAGTCAACGTGCGTTGACGAGCGACCGGTCGATGGCCGTGCTTGGAACGCTATGGTGCTGGACCTTAATTCTGATTGCGCCATCAGGCATTTCGTCAGTCTTCTGAAGGCCAAAGCTCAGTGGGATGCAAATTAATAAGGCTTTGTTTAGATGCAAAATTTTTTTTGAAGTTTGACACTGTAATATTTTCGTTTGTATTTGATAAACATTGTCCAACCATGAACTAACTAGGCTTAAAAGATTCGTCTCATGATTTACAGATAATGGGATTTGGTGAAGATGCGCAATGGCGATGTCAAGGCGAAGATACGGGCCGGGAGCATGCAGCAGAGGCAGATCATCGATCTTTGTGTGTGGGCAGGGCAGACGCTCGCCGATTAGAACAATGCATCATGTGTTTCCGTGAAGATGTTCGGCGACAACCTCACATTTAATTTGACGGCAATGAGCTTGTTGACGATGGGAAGACACTTGCTGAGTACAATGTCCATCTGGGTTCACTTCCGTTTCTGTACTAGTATTCAAATTATGCTTCTTTCCTGAACTCTACGGAGCCATGTCCACTTAGTTTGTCTATATATTTGTGTGAAGGACTAAAATGGCAACTAGAAAGGGGATGATGATGGGCAGGATGAATAAAGAGGTTGCTACTATTACCGATCAAATTATCCCATCCGTGCTACGTGATGCTCAAGATAGACTCTTGCTTCTGAAGAGATTTATGCGAGCTGCAGCAGGTGCTTAAACAGCTCAACGAATATGCACCGTTTAACGCCAATCATTCAGCACCTAAAGATCTCTTGAGGATTCTGCGCTTATTGGAGGAAGCAAATGCTGTTGTCGGACGCACTTGTCGGTAACAGCATCACAGGTAATAAGAGAGAGAATTGCTGATGCATCAGAATTGTCAGGGCTAAAGTTATTAAACTAACCATGCAAATTCCAATCAATGCAACAAATTATTTATTTGCGAATGAAATAGTAAAACATTCAAACAATAAACGAATCCAGGTTCCCTCAGATCACGCACACAGCAGCAGAGAGACATGGCACCCACAAAGGGATTTCAGGAACGATGCATCTACATGGGCAACAGGGTTTACATTAAACTTGAGATTCTCTACAAAAATCTGAGCGTCTTAGACCACATATGCCAATTTTTAACCAGTTCATGTTCGACTCCTTCAGATCCGGTCCAGTTCTGCACTTGATCAGAAAGCATCTGGGAACTAAGGAAAATAAACAAGGATGTCTTGTCAGCTCTAGAGCTAACAAACTTGAATCGCCTCAGGCACCATAGAAGCATCATGGGCGACGAACTCACACACATAGCAGTTTGAACCAGTGCGGTCCTACATAGAAGAGCTAGCAGTTTATACAGCGTTCCTTTTGAGGCAGAACGGGAAGCCCCAGCAGTCTCCGAAAAGGAGAGGCCATAAACACTGTCAGGAGTCCTGAAAAAAGAGCAATAGAACAGGTGTTACTTGTGAGTTTAGAACATGAAAAGTTCCTAGCAGCAGGAAAGGTGGTAAATAATAAAATGCCACCATTTTTATCAGGTTTATTTAATGTAAATCATGCAAAGAAAAAAAAAAGGAGGGGGGCTATTGACTATCAAGTGCTAAGGTAAATATATGAACCTATCCAGATGGATACGACTTGGAAGTATTTGAAGAATAAGACATCTTCTGTTTTTTTTTTTCTTGAAGTTCCTTTGTAAGATATGAGAAATAGCTACATTCTGTAACAAATTCATAACAGTCCAGTAATTGAAAAAATGAAATGGACATACCACAAAAAAGATTATATTAAAATTCATAACAAAAACAGCTTGATATAAAGCAGGAAAACTGGTGCACAGCAAGATACACAAATGGTACAACCTAAAGAACTGCCTTCCAAACCGAGAACACACAGTTTACAGGGAGATATCACATTTTTTTTCCCAAAAAAAGCCCAGCCACCAACCCAAGTATTACAATCCCCAATAGCTACTTATGCTAATACGAAATCACTGTGAAACAAAATACTCTTCAGAAGTATCAAAATTTGGAGGTTATTGTTGTCTATAGTACTGCTATATGGTACCATGGTATAATGTCCTAATTATCGTTTTCTCAAGTGCACAACATTGTCTCTCTTTTTTTCTTGAAACATGCACAATGTAGTGTCCTAATTTACTATTTTCTGGTAACATAATTTACCAATAAAATGGCTCGGTCACAGGTCAAAGCTGGATTTGTCAAGGAAAAAATCCAGTGTAGATTGGTCAACTGACCAAACATGAAATAATTAAAAGTAGCACCGAGAAAAAAAAATGGAAACCTGCATTCAGAAGCCCAGTGGCACAATCTTAAAAAGTATCACACTCCTATAGAACTAAGCAGTTTTTAAGTCGTAAAGTCAAATTTAGTCACCTGAGTACCCACTATATCACGACCAAGACAAGTCCATTGGCTCTCCCTGACTGTAAATCTAACTAACCCATAAACTTAAGGCATATTATATCTTTCAAAGCATGGAACATATCATGGAGGGAGGTGGCAACGGTGGTGTAGGCATGGTGCACTGCAGGCATTGGCAGCAGGTACGAAAAAATGACAAAATGTTCCCTCCTGTTTTTGCTCACATACAGGCAGCGGCTACATATGGGACTAGGTCGAAAACAAGAGCTACTCTGTTAGGTTAAAACAGATGTACCATGGCTTGAGCCTTGAATACTAACAGGCTGAAACCCAGGTTAAGTCATTTCCATGTTGTAAATAGTTTTGGTGCTTGAAACTAATGAAATGTGTAAAAAAGATAATGATAAAATGGGTAATATTATTTTTTTCAACCAGCCACAGATGACTTAGGAGGTCTGAAAAGGTAGAAAGCATCCAGTTGAAAATAAAACTCTAGCTTATGGATTTGACAAAATCGGAATTGCCAGAAATCTTTAGTCATGATTAGAAAAAATTTGGAGGTGTTAATGCATGCATAACTGTTATGCGGTACCATGAGACCTTGAATCAGGATCCCTGCATAGAGGCCCCAGCTATTTCTTTTAGCGTGCAAAATGTAGTGTCCTGATTTCCTTTGCTGGAACATGATTCAAGCATAGCATGGCTCGCAGGTAGCAGCTGGGATGCCTAGGAAAAGGCTATTAGAATTTAGCAGGAAGCATATCTAGCAAGATGAAATATGACGAAATGAGCAACCCATAAATGCTGAATCTATAAGCCCCAGCAAGTACAGATAGTCAGATATTGATGGAATCCCTTGATTGTTCAATGTTGTTTATTATCTCTCAATTCACCACAACAAACTATTGAAAACTAACATAAAAGAAAAACATGTGATGGACATCACGAAAATATAATATTTCCATTTGTTCTTGGTACTTGGTTGAATTATTTGGCTAGTTCTGGCACTTTGAGACAATTACTGAACTGAGTGCCAAGGACAACATAAAGGTAAAGGGACTTATAAAGGTTTAAAGAATTTTCTGACACCTTAAAGACATCCAGGTGAGAAATAGACATCCAGCTGAGAAATAGTTTCTGGTGTGTCAACAAGACTAGCAATGCCTTTAAAGGGGTACAAGACATCCAGCTGAAATATAGACCATTACAACTCTAGCTCTGGATTGACAAAATGGAACAAAAGAAAATATGATCTTCATTCACAGTAAGATGTCAATTCACTCAAAATTGCATTCAGCCAGACTTCAGCAAATCAATGAAATCACAAAACAATGGCTTGGTGGCAAGAGAGTCGAGTTATACTCTTTTTCAGCTAAGACTATAGATAACAAAACGCTACTAAGCAATACAATCGCGAGTTATGTGCGTAATGAAATCCGGTTTTGACCGCCGTGTAAAAAAAATACAATCATGAGTTTAGATTCATTTACGGATTGCTAACAAAATAATAATTGAAATTAATCTATCTAGAAGATAGACAGGAGTTTTTAAAAGTATAGCAAGGAAAGGCAAGTTACATACCATCACTTGTTTTCAACATTTGGCAAGCAGACAGCAGGTACTGTATCCATTCCCCCACAGACAGGTAGCTTAGTGGATCCAGACTTGTTACTTCCAATGCACTGGATACTCGCGACATCACAGGCGCCTTGTCCCAACACCTGACCACTGATAGCGCCCTGCATCCCAGGGTTGCAATACATCTGATCCTTGCATCTGAAATCGCAGGCGTTGGTAACCTGGGCGGTGCCGGCACCACCGAGGAAGCTTCCCTGGTCAACACTAGACACGAGGTCGACGTTCTTGACCGGCGGCCTCTGATAGGGAAAGGCGCCAATCTCCCCCTCGATCCTGCCCCTGATGTCGACGAGCAGGCAGCGGAGCCTGGCCACCTCCGCCTCGAGCGTGGCGTGGCTCTGGAGCTTCTTCATGAGCTGCTGGTTGAGCGCCCGGAGGTGGACCACCTCCTCCTCGAGCGACGCGGTGTGGGCCTTCTTCTTCTCCCGGTACTTCCTGACGGCGGCGCGGTTCCCCGAGGGGCGCTTCTTGGAGGCGGCGTTGCTGTTACCGGTGGTGTTGGTGTTGTTCTCGGACGGCGACTCGGCGGCGTCGTCGCCGGGCGAGGCGGCGACGATCTTGGTGTGGACGTGGACGCAGGTGTGGGTGTGCGAGAGGTCGTGCACGGGCGGGTTGCAGGTGTGGGTGTGCGTGCACGCGTGGTGCTCCGTGTCCTTGAGGATCTCGTCGAAGTAGCTGTCCATGGAGCAGCTGCTGGGCGGGTCGGTGCCGAGCGCCGGGCACAGGTACGTGTCCGGGTTGGAGAAATCCAGGTCCCCGTCGTCCATTGCTGCTGCAAGAAGGCGGGCGGGCGGGCGCTGGGCAGTCAAGGGCTCATCCACCTGGGAACATGACAAACCATCGGAAAATTGTAGTGGTATCAGTACTCCGTCGCTGCTCCGGAGACAAACGGATTCGAGGGCTCGCCGCGGCGAACGGATTCTACCAGAGACAAACGGAACGAGCAAATCAAATCCGTCGGAGCGAAGAGAGGAAGGGGCTCCTTACCTACCAGCAGGAGCAGCGGGGGAAGGCCAATCCAAGCCCCGGATGGGCGGCGGTTGCGACGACGAGAAGGGGGAAAAGGGGCGGAGCGGACGGAGACGAAGAGGAAGAGGGGGTGGATGAATCTGGACGGGGACGTGTTGGGCGCGTAGGGCGGCGGAGGCGGAGGGGAATCCCGAGCCTACCACCACCCACCAAAGCTGTGGGGCCTGGGGCCCATGAACCATACACATGGAGCCCAACTCGAATGGGTGGTGGTGGAGATGGTGGAGTGGACCGGGGCAGCAGACGCGGCTGGGCTGGTCGTTGCTGTTTCACTTTCACTGTCTACGCGCAGTCATCGTGTTTTGCATAAACAAATAAATGCGAGTCAATTTTTTTTTAAAAAAAAATCGACCAATTTTATTTAAAAAATAATTAATTAATATTATGATATAAAATAAGTATCACAGGATTGATTATTTTTTGATATAAATACTAATATTATTTATTATAGTTTTAGTCAAACTTAAAAATATTGGTTCTAGAAAACGAGACGTGCACCGGAGAGTATATACACATAGAAAAGTCATAATTACCATTGAGCTGTCGTTGAACAGACACAGTAAGCAGCACTAGACCGTAGGAACGTTAAGTGGTGTTTTAAACGATTTTTGGAATGTTTCTTGTCGAGTTATCATAGAGCAATAAAAAGAGCAGGCAGAACAAGTATTTGGTTCGAGAACTTTATGGATACAAAACTTGACATACCATTTGCAAGTTGATATCTATAAACAGTGAACCGTCCTTTAGAGAATTTTATTAGATATCTTATGCAATCTTCTTTACTTAAAAGTAGCATTTTAGGATACGAAGATGTTGTTGCAAATCTTCTATCTTGTCTAGTCCTGCTCGCTTGAACTTATTAGGCTGGCTTATCAGCCATGGAACAATGTTTTTTCTATAACAACAAATCAACTTTAACTGGCTTATTAGCCGCAGAAACCATTAGGTTTTAAGAGATTTTCTAAAAGAAGCATCATTCCTGTTAATAAAGGATATAACCCCACTCTACCATATCCTTATAGAAATATAGAAGATATGTTTTAAGTGATCTGTTACATTAGACATTATTACTCCCTTTATATTCTAAATTGATTTCAAGTACTATCTTAAAATAATTCATAAGAAATGAAATATAAAAGGTCTAGTGAAGATGCTTTTAGCATATGGCTTTAGGTCTTGGGTATAAAAGAGCTAAGAACTAAAATCACGAGTACGAAACTTGACATATGACTTGGGTACAAAATTACCCTCAAACTCTCGTTGAGTAGATACAATAAGTAGTATTCGATTCCAAATTATATGACGCTTTAGTAGGAATTTAAGCAGCACTTAAGCAATTGTTCAATGAATCTGTTTTTTGAAGTCACAAGGACGAATAGTATTCACCTGAGTTATCTTGCACTGATTTTTTTTTTTGAACGAAATCTTGCACTGATATTACATGGTTAGGTCGTGAACCTAGAGATATTAAGCAAGGAAGGTGAAAAAAAACTTTCACACAAAGAAGAAGAAATTAACAATCACAAGCAACATACACGAAGAGGAACAACAATGCTACAACAATACCATGTTCTGATGACCTCCACTCCACACATGACTGTTAGGCACTGAGGCAACTTTAGGTGAGTAAGAGCACATTCGTCGTCCCCCAATTCCAAATTCTATTCCTGTCTTCTCTTTTTAAGTAACATGAATTGAATGTAAATTCCTATGCAAATTATGGAATTTCTTCGTTCCGAAGACTTATGTTCGCTTGAGCTTGTTCCTACACATGTTCGTTTGAGTTTATGGTAGTTTTTTTCTCTCATAACAAATTAACGAATAGTAATATCTTTCATAACTTATTGTTGTAAAAAAAAACCCTCCACGTCGTATTTAGACCTATGTTGACGTGGTGAACGTCTTCAAAACAGTTGAATGATATGGCCGAAAATACCTCGGTTGGAGTAGTTGGAAGGACCAAAGTTGATCAGTGTTCTAGTTCAGATGCCAAAATCAGCCACTCGTGATAGTTCAAGGGCTACAAGTAGATTTTAGCCGTCAATTATGAGCCATAAGATGTAAGAGCAACTCCAACCCACCTCCTAAATAAGTCCGAAACTTGATTAAAAAAATCAACTTAGGCTCCCATTTTTCATGCCCTCCTAAATTATAGTTTCAACCCCTCACATCTAGAACCCCCTATCCTACTTGTTTAGGAGGTGGGTTAGAGTTGGATCTTAATTTGAGCTCCTACTTTTTTTATCATAGTATGTAAATAAAAATTTAAAGGCTTAATTTAGGGACTTGGGTTGGAGTTGCTCGGCAGCCAAAAATAATAAAGTTCGAGCCATGGCCGACGGCATCCAGAGCAGCAATAAAGCTTTAACATCGGCATGAGAAGGACAGTCTCACAAGAGCAGAGTAAGCTTTCAGTTTCAGTTTCAGGCTTTCAGCACACAAATTTACAAGGGAACGCTGCTGCTCGAAGCAGTGCATCCGTGTCGTGACAGAACGAGATGAAGCTCAAAGACTTGCTGTGACTGGAAACGGTGGCAGCTTTGCTCAAAGACTTGCTGGGCACATCCTTCGTTCTCGAGATCACTGCAGCTAGCCAGTTACGAACGGTGGCAGGAGTGAACTACTTGCTGCCGTGCTTTGCGCGAAGCTCAGCAACATTGGCCTTGATGGTGGACTTGGCCAGCGTCGTGGGTTTCAGGACGCTCTTGGGGTTCAAGGCCTGCCGGATCTTGAACACGGCCCACGCCGTCCCGATGGCATGGCCGGCGGCGTCCAGCCCTTCGTTTGTTGCGGCAGCAGCTTTGTCTCCGTACCTGCAAGAGAACAAATTCAGTGCAAGGGATGTTAGTTTACTCGCGTTCATCAAAGACTCGGTGAGAAGTCTGATGTGATGCAGGATATGGGATCTTTTTCCGGTGGAGAATTGAGAACGTCACATACTTGTGAGATACTAGCCCAGTCGTCACAGTTGATGATGTGGACAAAACATTCTTTCCAGCCACCTCCACGGCGTCGCAAATCTTTCCTGTTTGACGACAACAAGAAACCAAAGAAGAGATGTCAGCAAAAGTTGAAAAGCTTGGCCGACACAATGCCAACAACTTAGCATAAAAAGGAAACAGTAAGTATGTATAACAATGAAAATTCCTAATGACATCAAATAGGGGCTACATATCTAGCAGACATTTTTGTACTGCAACTGCAAACTTGCAACCTAACTAATTTGTTCATCCATGGGGCACAAAGATCTGGTGGAACCAACAACCTTCCTGAATTTGAACTTATCGACCATCCTATCAGAAACCATGGCGGCAGGCAGAATACAGAGCATTCAGGGTGACAACTAGCCAAGTTCCAGAGCAATAGCCAAAAGTTGCTAATGTCCAGAAATCTTTAATGACTTGACTAGATCATCACCAATGTGTGGCTGTACTGAAACTAACACCAACTCTTCATTACCCACTATATGAGAGGCTAATCGGTATCACCAAAATGAATCAGCACATCCGCAGCAATGGTTCACATTACTTTGCAGAACTAAAGCACATGGCTACTCTGTGTCATGTGGGGAAGAAATGGTGAAAATAACAAAAACAAGAACTTGCACCTCCACCTGAGTACTGAAATTAAGTTTCCTCAGAAGTCACAACTACAAAAGTTATCTTCTCAAAAAAACAACAACAACAACAACAATCAGAGCTATTGAGGACACTATAAAGGGCACCCAAAGCATTTCTATTTACAAACAAACTAGTAGAACAAACACAGACATCAAGAGAGATAAGTGGAAAACAAGGATTTCGGTCCAGATATGAGAAAAATGCAATCTAGGGTCTTACTCTAGACATAGTAGGCAATGCATAGACCCAAACAGCACATATTGTTGACTTATGCAAGGTGGGGGGCACTTTTGAGTTAATAATATAACATCCCACTAGATAAACTCATTAATGCCACATAATAACAACACATACCAAATCCATCAAGTGAAGCAAGAACAATCTCTCCAGGCAACATGTTGAAGAACTTCTTGCCAGCTTTCGAGTTCGCCAGCGAGCTTGTGAAATAACCAGTAACCTTCACAACTCCAGACAAAATTCCAGTTGCCACTTTCTCAGATATTTGGCTCACCCTCTTAGCCCTGTCAACAATTGTATAAACATGAATCTTGTTAAGCAACTCAAATATTTGTCTGAGATCATATATCTCAGAAAGGTAATTTACACAGAATTGTTTAAATAATAAAAAAAACTTGCATAGTGTTGTACAAATTGTAAAGACAGTATATCCAGAAATGAGATAATACAGTCAGCCAAACCATTCATAAATTCAATATCCAGAGCAGAAACAATGAGATGGTATTGACAACAGAAATGTTCATAGAAAAGGTTTAAGGTTCAAATGCTACACTAGACATATACTATGAGACATCTCACATATATCATGCTAGCAGCCTAGCATAGACATTTCAAAACAAATATGATATTGTTGATATCCGTCCGTATCCGATCCGTTTTCATCCCTAGTTAACACCAACGTTGGAGTATACTACTCACCCAAGCAATCACAAGTTTAGAAAACAATGCCTGAATGAACAGTCTCATTATAAGTTACAATTACATATTATGGGCATCAGTTTAATCCAGTTTAGTCCATTTCTGTAATTTTTCCCAAAATGCATACTCCTGTCAATTTTATTGGGCATCACTACAAAAATGTTTTAGAGTTGGGAGCCTCTTCTAGATGGCAAAAATAAAGAATCAGGGCACAACTAGAAGGAATACATCATATCCAAATGCTGTGCGAAGCAAACATTACTACATTGAATCCTTAACAATATGTATTTCATAATTATTAAGGACAAAAAAACATTTTATATTTTGTAAAAAGAAAATACCTTTTGATTCGCCTGAGCATCTCAGGGCTGACCTCGGCGTTGGCGTCGCCGGGCTGCATCCTCTTCTTGAGGACCTCATTCCCCCAACGGAGCCTCTCCACGGTCACCTCCCCGCACCACAGTATCCCCTTGGCCAGGTGCTCAGCGCCGGTGGCGATGGTCCTGGCCACCGCGCCGCCGTACGCCTCCACATTGGGCGCGACGGCCGTCCAGTACGCGGCGGCCTCGACCTCGTCGCGCACCCTGCCCTCCAGCTCCTTGGTTCCCACCACGGCGTGGACGGAGAAGCTGGTGTAGGCGGCGAGGATGCCGTCGAGGCGCGCGTCGGGGTGGGCCAGCGTGAGCCCATAGTGGAGCGGGTCCGGGCTGGGGTCGTCGGCAGAGGCCGGCACGGTGAGGGAGAAGGCGTAGTGGCAAGGGTCGAGCTTGACGGCGGCCACGTCGCGCGCGAGCGGCCACTGGACCGGTTCGAGCAGCGCGATGGCGGCGAGGGAGGTGTCGCCGGACCGGATGCGGAGGAGGGAGAGGTCTCCGGCGGCCAGCGGGTGACTGCGGCTGCGGTCGATGAGGTGGAGCTGCGCGCCGGGGACACGGAGGAGGACGTCCTCGGACGGCGGCGGCGCGTTGTCGTACTCCGAGGGCGAGGCCGGCGCCGTCGGCGACGAGGCTACGGGCCCTATCTCGACTGGCGCGAGATCGGCCATGGAGAGCGTCGGGTACAGCGGCGGGGCGGAGGGGGCGGGCCAAGGGTTAGCCTTCGACGACGGGGGGGAGGAGGAGGAGAAAGAAGGGGAGCCGCGGAAGCGGGATGCCATGGGGATGGCGTCGGCGGGAAGGATTTATAGCTCGCCGGCGGAGGAAGGAAGGAAGAGCCGTGGGGAACGCGGCGACGGCGTGCCGGCGAGCGACGTGGCGCTTGTATAGGGCGCTCCGGCCGCGTACGTGGCGACGGGGAGGCGGGGTGGGGTCCACGCGCTTGACGACGGTGGGGCCCGGTTTCGCGGTTGGGGGTGGTTAGCTGGTTTTATTGGGTTGAGACTGACGGGCGCTCCCCTGTCCATGACCAGTGGGCTCGTCTCCGCTGTAGTTGGGTACCGACCTGGCTGTTGTCCCACCTGTCGGTGCGTGATGGTGGGTAAAAATTGGTGAGAGTTGAGAAGCGTGTGCGCGCGGCACGGGCACGCACGACCGCCCCACGTGGAGATCTCGTCGTCCAATCCAAGCGCAGTTGGACTGTTTCTCTCTGGCTGACGGGTGGGCCGACGATTGCAGTCGGCAGGTGAGTGACTCAGGTCGGCGATGGTCACGGCGGTCCGTTTATCCTTTTCCTCTTTGATGTTTTTTTTCTCTTACTAGTTGAGTGCCCGTGCGTTGCTACGGGTAGAACATATATAAAATCTTATAGCATCACAAATAATCAATACCAAAACACATAATTCAAACTGATAAATAGTGTTTCAAGATCATGATCTTCCAGCCTATTACCAAGAGCCCCACAGTCATCGCTAGAAAGAGGGACAACCACAATGTCTCGCAGCCTAACAAGTTGCCGAAGGATAATGAAATTTTGTCTGCATCTTTATCAGGCCACCCAAGTCATCGTGGATCGGTAACTAAGCTGAAGAAGTATGGCAACCATTTGAAGGAGCCATCCTGCTTCAGCTTCATGATCGACACCGGCCTAACCAAGTGGCAGCGGCCAAGGAGGAGAGGGGGTAGCAAGATGCCAGGATCACTACGGCTAGGACACCAGTGTCAGAGATCGATCCTTACAAGAACCCTACTAACCAAGCTGAGCACTATAGGATGTGGACTTTGCGGCCTCTGAACCACCACCAGAAGCTGGCACTCTAGCTCAGCTCAACGCCCTGTATCATGCATGTACGTTTGTGTCTATCTCCTTCAATTCATATGCATTGCAAATATTTGTTCAGTTTCGGTCAGGGATTTCTTGTGTGTCCATTTCGACTAATGCAATAGTTGAATGCCATAACTGTATAATCACGGAGAGGGAGGGGATTATGCAACATGCATGGTTTGCCCTTACTCAAATAAGCAGACTGTACAATTTCTTATTCAGTTACATTCAACCCATTATGTAATATGAATTACATTCAACTATCAGATAAAATGATCTTAAATAAAAAATCGAATGCTGATAGTAAACACTTGAGCCTAAAGAAAGCACAATTCTAATATTCAAACCTGGTATGTCGTAGTCCTCGTGCGCCATGTTTTTTCCTTCTTGCACACAAAAGAAAAAAATGTAATGAGATTTAGTGCTGGAATTAGGCAGCAAGAAAGAGTGCAACTGTACAGAGAATTTATATGCCTACCTACTCTAAGGTCTTCAATTTGGTTTAGTTCGCCAAATAGTGTAACATTTATTTGAGATTTTTCTATGACACGCAGAATTGAATAGGTTTTATGATATTGCTGAAGTAAGTTGAGCTCCTTGTTGATGGGGATGGCAACAGCAATTGACAATTTGGTATTTTCATTGAGGGTGGACTGTGATTTCTTTCTTTGATAATTGATATGCTTCACAATATCTAATTCAAAACCTTCCAGATATCTAATTCTCTATTAGGTCAAACCCCTAGCTAAATCTGCTAGGCCCTCCTAGAGTCTTTTTGTCCCCTCTTTTCTTCTCTCTTTGTTTCTAAACTTTTCTTACCTTCCATTAGTAATGTACATTATGTACAATATATATAATAATACCACAATAGTGGAAGCAACTACTGTATGTGTTTTCTGTTTCTACAATAATTAGAGCAATGAGAAGAGCACTAAGAGAGTAACATTTAACTGATTCTCATCTGCCTTGAATTGTAAGTTATATTAAACAAATATTTTTGGTCACTCTCCTCACCAATCGATGATGACGACCTTGCAGTCTTAGACCTGGCGTCCTCCCCGAACTCCTTGAAGTTGTTGATGGTGCCAGGGCATCAAGCAACAACACCCTGTTGCAACCAGCAAGAAAATAAACAAAGAACATTCAGTAATGAATTTCTAATAATAGAGTTTTCCCACGTAATGACCAACTTCAACTTATATTTTGCAAAGAAACATCAAGATCCAAAAATAATAATAAGAAGAATACACAATTCAAAGATGCCCATAGGCCTACAAAAAATGTAGCCTGGCAATCTCAGAATTTTAGTTTTATATCATCTGACACTGATAGAATAACAAAGGAAAAATAAATTATCACACCTTGCTCCTGCAGAGGTTCTTAGGGTAGAAACGACGTGTCCATTCCTCTGATTTCATAGGTAGCCAACATCATTGGCAAGATACACATCCATGTCTGTGCTAGCAGCATGACTGTCAAAGATGACATAGTAGAAATATTCAAAAGAGTGAAATTTATGCAACACATATCATATATTATATAGATAAATGTGTCAAACAAGGCATACAATTCAGAGGAAGGATTTCAAGAACAGGACTAAGCAAAAGAGGTGGAAGCATACCTTAGCCTTCAAGAAAGAGACCAGTAAAGAAGTAAAAAAGGAATAACAGTTTCTGCATGTGCAAATTGGAGCCTTGTCTTTTCATACATACCATCAGGGCAGTTTTCTACAATACCAATAATCTTTAGAGCCTTGTCTTTCATCCTGTATTTAGAAACATTAAAAAGTTATTTGCATCAAACTCTAGAGCCTTGTCTTTTCATCCTGCATTTACAAACATTGAAAAGTTATTTACATCTAGCTCTGGAGCCTAGCAGGTAGGGTATCTTCAGAAACATATGGCAGAAAACTTTGGCTCCCTTTCCATGTTTCACTCTTACCTGCTTACAAAGAAACCAGAGAGAAGAAATATACTTAGTTGTAAATTTGAGGTGATAACGACTCGTAAATTCAGTTGTGACATCTGTAGAAGAGGTTCCGTTTGCTTCTTTAGATCAGGCTCCTTCCTTTTCATGTATGCTTGGAAATTGTTCCAAAGTTAATGTTCTTTACACAGATACAATAAATAAAAAGAGAAA
>Ga0182004_10000325_pt1 | contig 27014 bp, 18 predicted proteins | sample Sormic07211540_1_FD_120479 | JGI IMG/M metagenome (GOLD analysis project Ga0182004, IMG submission 120479) | Endophyte microbial communities from Sorghum bicolor roots, Mead, Nebraska, USA - 072115-40_1 MetaG | ecosystem: Host-associated > Plants > Roots > Unclassified | place: USA: Nebraska...
ATATATGAACCCTGTGTTGTGACTTGTGAGCTTGTCAATAGTTATAGACTGCGCATCCACTGGTCAAAACAAAAAAGGGCTTTTCATTTTCATCAGAGATCTGTCCACACTCCACAGTTGTCCAAATCGGAAAGGCCGACGTAGCTCAGGCCACGGGATTCACTTTCCAAGCCTGACAAGAAATGATATTGGGCCGTCCATTACACAACCTTCGAACAAATTGTCGACCCGTCCTGCCATCATGGATCATTATCGGCCTACATGGGCCTTCATTGAAGGGGAGTCTGGACCGGGTAAGACCATAAGGCCTTCACGTCTTGAGGTCGCAGAGCGCCTAGAGTTTCGGCAGTTTTCCTACTGAGACTTGGCGTCTCCCTCGTTGCAGTCTGGCAGACACCGGACGACCTGCCTGCTGACTGCTGTTCCTCTCACTCTCAGATCGATGACGATGAGACATGGTGCAGCGAGCGAATAGGGTCTCGAGTTGGTCCGTGCCGTGACGACGGGCGCAGGCAGGAGGATATGGGCGCGGGATTGCACGTCGCGCTCGAAAGCGAGAGCGAGAGGTATCACCCGACGCACGCCCGACACTTCCTCACTTGCACCGCCAGTTGTTCTGATGCTGCTGCTGCGAGATGCGTCAAATTTCATTTCATTTAATCAGGTACTAGGCGCCATCCATCACTCCCTCAACTGAAAGCAAACCAAAGCCGGTCAAAGTTCACCGTGAAATCATTACGCTACCGGCTACCCTACTCACCCTGGTTATTATAAATCTGGAACATCCCTGCTTTCATTCCATCGACTGTTCGTTGTTGGAATTATCCGGAGGGACAGAGGCTATATAGCGCCGTTGCTGTCTGATCCGATCATACGATCTGCTGCCGTCGTAGTCTGGCGCCGGAGTAATTGACAGCATGTCACTTCTGTATGACTCGAAAGAATGGACGAAACGCAACAGTAGATTTTACTCCACAGTACCGCACAGCTTGCTTGCAATCCACGATGGCGAATTTGAGAAGTATCCAGCCGACAGTAGGATCTGTGATCTGTCTGCACTTCCACTCCATACTCTCCAGCCATCCCTGTGTAGTACTCCTCCTACTGCTAACGTAGGAGTAGCAAGTCGGCAGAAGTGACACAGAACCAGAAATTCTTTGAAAGATTCGAGGGAACTAGGCGACGACGACAAGACAGACAGGTTGAACAGTACTAGTACAACTTTGCAACAAAATTTGTCAAAAATGGTTGCAGTCTTCCGGCTCAAATGGTTGCCATCACCACAGAACACAGAGCAGCAAGCACATTTCCCATCCAGAGCACGCTCAGTCCCAACGCAAAGGAGTGACTGAAAGTGAAGCAAACCATTGGCACTCTCTGTGGCTGCAGCCAACCCACACGGTTCACGCAGCAGTCTGCCGACGACGAGCTTGCCGGCGCCAGCACAAAACCGATGGATCACCTCACTCCCGTCAGCTCAGCTCCGGATTATTCGTTTCCAAGCGTCGTCTTCATGACGCACCACACATCACCTACAGGCCGGCTACAGCCCAACAACTGCGAGACAGAGATAGATAGACCTGAGAGAAGAGAAGAAGGAAGCAGGGACGCTGCTTCCCTAACAACTGAAGTGCGTCACGGATGTTCCCGTATCTGCTCGCCTTTTTTTCATTTCATTTTTCTGTAGGAAGAGTACCTGCTTATAAACTAAAACAATATCGCAGGCTCATCACCCACCACACGCACTGTTCCTCACCCCTAAACCAAAATCCCATTCAACGATACGGTGCCGCGTATTTGGAAAATGAATGAGGCTGAAAATGATCGATGCAAAATACGTTGCGTTGTAAGTACTGTTGTGCGGTGGTCAACTTCCAGAAATGCTTTGTTTTGTTCCCTAAAAGAACGAGCCGTGTTTGTTTTGTGTTTCTTTAGAGATAGCGTAGGAACTGTGCTTTTCTGTTTGTGTTTTTTTTTTATTTTAGCATAAAGAGGTGAATGAGAGCATTTATTTGGCTTTGGAATATCACATATCAGCGACTGGTGGCGTTCATGCACACTTGGTTTGGTTGGTGACGACAATTCCATCACCTTAAACTGAACGGCCCGTTTCTGTAGCAAGAGAATCATGTCATTTTCTCATTGTTCTTTTCTCTTATCGCTTTGGAATTTTTTAGCCTAAAAATATAGTTTACCCAGGATCACGATACCTGCCGCCATCGTTTCTTTATATTGTTTGGATCACTTTATCTGTCACAGTCTAACAGTACCCTTGATTGATATATATTCAAAGTAGAAACTATTGGTTAGCACACAATTAAGAGGCTGTTTAGTTCCTGAAATTTTTTTACAAAGCTTTAAAGATTTTTCTGTCACATCAAATTGTGCAGCACATGCATAAAACATAAAATATAGATTAAAAAAATAACTAATTGTATAGTTCGCTTGTAATTTGTAAGACAAATTTTTTGAGTGTGGTTAGTCCATGGTTCGACAAAAAATGTCAAATGCAAACGAAAATACCACGATAGCCAAAACTCAAAATTTTCACCAACTAAACAAGGCCTAATTCCACAAGTTTTTTGTGTTCTGAAAGTTGCTTGTACTGGGAGTTTTCTCCTGGAAAACTTTCAAGTTCAGATCGGTGCTTCAAACTTGATGTATGCACCTTGCGAGATGAGGATTCATGGCAAACTACTGCTCCAACTACGAATTCAACATGTGACATACTATTATATGAGTATGTTTGTACATGTATGGCTGTCCAAGTTTATGTCCAACACCGACAAAACAAAGCTTGTCAAAATAATTGAACCGATCTTGGCACTACTAGAGTAGTACTGGTACCAAACTGTACGGGCGAACTTGGTACACGAGCTCGTCGCGGAAATGTTTCCGCGCAAAGACAAGCTATCTCGAGCGATTTCCCTGTCATCCCAACCACAGCAAAGACTTATCCGACGTAGCCACTTTGTTTGGTCCCAAAATGCCAAGAGATCATATCTCTCGTCTCTGCATTCTCCATCTCTCTTGTAAGCAACAGCTCCTCCGAAAGCTGCAGGGACATGCCCGATTATTTTTTCTTCCAAGAACCTGCAGGAGACCTGCGCGGCATCATGTCATCAAGGGCTGCTAATCACAGAGACATGCCATCACTTGTTTATTAACCCTACAGGGGGTCGCGGGCAAAGCCCCAATGATGTCCAGATCTCATTTTCCCGCGCTAGTTTCATATGCTGACAGGACAGCTACACCTGTAGGTCTCCGGAGAGACATGCACATCAGTGACAGCTCAGAAATGTTGTTACGAGAGCAAGAAAACGTCGACCGTCGAGGGGGGTGGCAATATGAAACAGGCAGCAGGAATCTTCTTGGATTTGATTCGTTTTTGTTCCAGTTCCCCAGAAGTATCTACATACAAATCATAGCAAGAGTACATGGAGCAGTACAGGATTATAGTACGGTTTACCTACAGTTGAAATGAATAAAGTGTGTTAAATTGTGAAGAAAACAATTTTGAGATGGGGTACTCCGTACTAGTTAGCTGGAGTACTGTAATTCAGATTCAGGTTGCCGCGCGACATGTCAGAAGCTCAAAACGCACCCTGTCTCTTCGTGGTTGGCAAAGGTTCGAAACATTACACGCTCTGGCTTTGAAACCTGAACTGTGCAAGAACAGTTGTCATTTTCTGGACACAATCAGAGCCATGTATTAAAAATCTACTGTTTCAGTACTTATACTATGCTCCAGATCTCATCGATCCAGCATTTCTTAATCGGAGTAAATTATTGCACATGTCAATACACCATTATCAAATTTGCGCATCATGGAATCGTATCTCGATTTTTTTCCTTTGGAAAAAGAAAGTGCTCCATGTGATTTAGCAATACCATAAATTTGCAATATATATATAATCTTATTAGTCTGATCCGACGTTTGTGCATCATTGAGCACCTAAAAGAGAAGAACAGACCAAGGGACGGTGCCTGATTTGAACGGCCGGCATGAACTTGCAACTTGCCAATAATATAGTGCTCTCCCTGCCTATTATTATTATTATTGTGATGATGATCATGTGGACATTGTCATTGCTCATATAAGAATTCAAAGTTCAATGCAACACACGAAAGAGAAGTGGTCTCCTCGGAAGAGTTCTGTTGTCCTAGCATCGCGAATCGAAATGCCCTGCAGCGCTGCGGTCAATCGATGCCTTTACGCGTACTTTTGGAACGCGACGACAGAAATGTTCGACTGTAATAGCCGTGGCGCCCCCTTAGAATGATACTTACAATTCGAAATTCCAAAGTCGTCCGGTTGCAGTTTCTGCTGAGCGTGCACCGTTGACATACCTATCGGGTTCTGGAGAAACGGGTGGCGTAGTTCCTATAGTTTCCGGCGAGATAAGAAAAGTTCAACAGAGAAGAAATGATTTTTATCCTATTGGTCAATCAAACCGGAAAAGGTAAACCAAGAAAGTAGTACTCCACTACTCCTACAAATAGCAGTTTCCAGCTCATCCAGGAGTAGTATATTTTTAACTTAGGCCGAGATAAGTACCAATAGTACCCATTTATTTTATTTTTCTTAAAGACTGATATGCTAATGACGTTACGCGGACATTGGCCCAGCAAGCAGTAGCAGCTCCGCTCTCTGCTGTCATGAGCTGATCAGCCGGAAGCAGCATCGCGCGGCGTCCGCTTCCTGGCCTGCCACTGCCGCCTAGGCAGCGGGCACAGGTCGACCGACGAGCAACGACCGAGTTCGGAAGACCGATTGCCAGGACTTTTCCACGGGCAAATGATGACCTGACGTGACCGCAGTTTTATCCACAGTGGCCGTACGCCTAACCTAATCTAAATTCAGAAAAGGAGCATCAACGACGTACACGCGCGAACGCGATCGATCGATGATCAGGCGGATCGTAATTCAAAAAGGGCGCTGCTTAACTCGTTCCCCAGATCATCATCGGCCGGTACAGGGAGGAAAGCGAGCGTGTAGTTAGATATCGAGATTGGTGGCTGGCCCGAATCATTTGGCGACGGCGACGGCAATTATTTGCGCCCCGGTCAATCATCGCAAGCCCCATGCGGTGGGCGCGCGTGTAGTGTAGGTGTGGTGTGGCCGCAGCTCGCAGCTGTCCCGAACTTTTAATCGCACGGGCTCGAGCCAGGCGCGCGCGCGGCCTAACCCAAAACCATTACCAAACGTCCAAACCGGCCGGCCGAGCAACGAAACGGGCGGCCTCCTGCCTCCTCCACGCTCCACCACCTGGTCGCGTCATCGTGTGCCGAGATGCGCGCCGGCCGGCGACGTGCAGCACGCACACATTGCATCGCCCGCGCTCGATCGGCCGTCGCGCGCGGCAGGGCAGTGGGCAGTGGCACGCGCACACGGAGCTCACGATTGGTTTGGTGGGTCGAGCAGGGCCGAGCGGACGCGGACGCGGCCGGGGCCCCTGTTTCTGTGTGTTGCCAATTCGTACTACGAACGTGACTACGTGGGCGGCGCCCGTCGTTGCTCGTCGTGGCCCATGCCAGCGACTGCGAGTAGCGGGGCTCGTCGCCACGGCGCGTCTTGATTCGGCGGTGATCCCAAACCAAAACCAGCTGGGTGCGTGCATGTGGCGCGTCCACATCCAGCGTGGGCCGTGCGTCCGGGGGCTGGCCGCCGACACGTGGCGGCCGGGATGCCACCATAGAGGTGACCTACCAACCAGTGGCGGTCCCAAGAGCCAATTCCACCTTGCACGCCCACCTGTGCTCGCCGCTGTTCCTATCACACACACACGGTGCCCTCGCCACCTACGCGCGCCCATGCATGGCTGCCTGCTCCCTCTCCCTCTCACGTGTGCGTGGGACGGTAGGAGTATGTACACAGCCTCATTCCATCACATATTCACAAAAAAGTGAACGTGCATAGGGTAGGATCGTAGACTTCGTTGAGGCTTGACGGAGATGCTAGGCAGTATACGTACTCTGCAAATATGTGCAAGAATAATTTGTCTTAGTATTCACTTCAAAAAAATAATTTGTCTTAGTAGATTTCTCAGAGTCAAGGTCAACCATGCATGTTGTCTCCCCCATCGTTCCTAAGCCACACATGGCAACATCTGCGTTGACTTCAAACGCCAGGCTCATGCTGCGCCTGAAAAAGGAAAGATGAGCAGTATTACCCGGGTCGCCGGGTAGCCGGTAGCCCAAAGGGGAGCGCATATACTGCGACGGAGCGCACCCAACGACGCACGCACGCACGTAAGCAGGCAACGAGAATATCTCTCTGAGCCCCAGCAGCATCCAACAAATAAACCTTTGATGATTGATGAAAAAAAGAAGAGCAGCATGTGGCGCCACATGATTGGCGATCCACTCCTGCATGTGTAGCAGCGGTGGGTTCCCCTCGTCGTCGCCGGAGCCCGGAGTAGTGAGGGGCGGCGTACGTGGGCGCCATCCATCATGGTGTTGGGTGCCGGCACGGCGCACGGCGCGCGGCCCCCCAGTCAGCCCATCATTGCCACTCGCGTCGTGGCCGGTGCTCACAACAGCAACGGCAATACTCAGGCCGGCGTCCGTAGCGGTAGCGGCGGCCGAACGAAACCAGCCAGCGAGCGAGTGGAGCGTGGCCAGGCGTTTTCGCGCGCTTTTTTTTGCTTGCAGCCCCGAGCAGGGCGGGCCTAACACGTGGCGCGCCGCGCCCGGCGGACGGGCGGCGGGGGGACCGGGCGCGCGATCCCGTTGGTGATCCGGTGGGGGCGAGGAGGGGGGCGCGCCCCGCGGCTCGCGCGTCACATGTCCGTTTGTGCGGCAGCCGGCACAGCATGTGTGTGCGACTGTGCGTGGGTGGGCTGGGCGCTGTGGAGGCGGCAGCCACTGCGGAGGCCGTCGATCTGCTGGGTTGGTGGCTCCCGTTGCGTTAATCCCCTGTTCCTTTGGAAGCAAGGAGTGGTTCCCGTTGTTTTGGGTAAAAATAAAGAGAAGAATCCATGGGATAATGAAGTTAACTGCAATTATGCATGAACCTGTCATGCCGATGCGTGGGTGACTGTACACTAGGACATCACCGAGCCTGCCTGCGTGTTCAGTGGTGGCCAGGACCATGGCTGGAGCGCAAGAATTCCCGAGGTTTTTTCCAATCCAACAGGAGGTATACAAGTGTGGCAAAGGCGCACGAGCAAAATTAACTAATCTGGAAAGAGCCCTGATGATTAGGTAATTGCATTCAATGTGCTGGTGACAATGCCTCACACTTGGTACGCAATATTATGGGAACAAAAAAAAATATCGTTGGCGAACTCAGGTGGCTCTTTGTTAGTTGGTGTCTACGGCACGTTTAACCCCGTGTTTACTTGTTAAATAAATCCATGAAGTTCGGGTGCTATAGCGTCTCTTTAGGCCCCATTTAGCAGGTTTTTTTTCAGCGACTTCAGAAGCCGTTTGGAGCATTTTCTGCCAAACAATATAAATGAAACGGTTTCACCAATGAAGCTCCTAAAAACCTTTGAGAGTGGGAGGAAACCAAAAATAATGGCTTCTTCTGGCTTCACCTCATCCTATATGGCGTTCTCTGAGAGCATATTTTAAGGAACTCTATATATGTGGAGCTGTTTTGCCAAACGATTTACCAAAACAGCTCCAGCTCTACCGACAGAGTTGTTTATGGAGCTAAAGCCCCAAAAAACTTCATTGGTGAAGTGGAGCCATGCCAAACGGAGCCTTAGTATTTCATGTTGCAACACTTGGCTAAGGGTCCATTTAGATCACTTAAACTAATGTTGATTTAATAAAATACGTAAAACATAATCACCTAAGTTTAGTCAGGAGGTATTTTAATACCAACTAAATTTGAAGTGAATTATTGTTTAATAGATTATAGACTAGACCACCTTTAAACATAGGAGAGTGTAGAGGAAAGGAGTACTAGATGGAAAAAAAATTCATCCTTTTGTGTTCTGTGTTTTTAAGTCCAGTTTAGCTTACCTTTGCCAACTACTAATAGACGAACAACTAGTCGAAGTTGAACCAAAATTTAATCGACTAATTAGTTCACTTGTTTGGATAGACTAGTATAAAAGGTTGTGTAACTACCTATCAGAAAAAAAGGTTGTGTAATTAGCAATTAGTTGATTTGATAGAGCACATAGCAGCCCAAATATTTGACACATTTTTTTTGAACACCATGGCTACAACTAAGAGCAAATACTAATAATAGACGAGGAAAGAGAACATGAGAAATAATAGAAGCCGCTTTGCAAGTTTAGAACAAGTTTATGTACAAAGGCTAAGAAACATTTTAGAGAAGAAAGTGAATCATATATTTTTCAATAATAAAAAGCTAATTACTAATGTTGGTGAACTAGACAAACAAGAGATCCATACAATTAGCATGCTGTATTATAGTGTTGCTATAATGGTACTTAGGCGTGGTCGGTTACGGACAGCAGTAAAACAAGACTTTAGCTTACTATACTGGTACGTGGGTAGGGTTCCACTTTTTTTTGTGCTACCAAGCCAACCTCACCTCACCCTGCACACTCGTTGAGCTAGAAAGGGCAAATTATGTGACAAATCGCTAGCGTACTTGCCATGCATCGACGTCATTCCCAAACGAGTAGAGTCCCGCCGTGCAGAGATACATTCGGGTAGCGGATGGGTAACGCCAAACTCCCAAAGGACAAGCGATTGACGTGCTCGTGATTTCAGATCTCCGAAGATCCCAGTATCCAATCCAAGCGACGACAAAAAGCGTCGACGCGAGAAAGTGGGGGCGAAAGGAACGGGCGCCATGCGCCATGCGCTCCACGACTCGGGAACCAAAAGATATCCCCGGAGCTGGGAGCCGGGAGCCGGACAGCGGGAGCTACCACCAGCTAGATAGCCTAGATTCATCAGCCCGAGAGAGATCACCGTCGTTTTCAGCTCTCTCTCCGAGTCCGAGCGAGCGAATCATCGGCCTGCCTGCCACCGGGCCAGGCAAGAACGTGTCAGCTTTACCGCCTGGACAGGAGCACCGGCCCCATCCTTCTTCGTCTTCCAGAATCCAGACCACAAGAAGGTGAGAAGCGGCAGCAGAGAGAGAGAGAGAGAGAGCCCGGTTTTTCGGTGGCGCCGAAGAGGACAGCCAAGTAGGTGACAAAGATGGCACTAGAATAGCTCGAGCTATCGCGATCGGTTGAACCGGTAAAGGTTGCCGATTTACCAAGTCACGGCCAACGAACGACGCCCGCCGTTCGTGCCACGGAGCAGGGACCCGGCCGGACCGATGGACGACGGTGGTGGCTGGTGGGTAATAACCGCAACCACCGCTCGCCGTCGCGGGGAAAACCACGCGTGAAAACGTCAGGGAGAAGTTAAACCGAATGGAACAGCGGAATCATCCAATCCCGATTGCGAGACCAGAAGATAGGCTTTTCTTTCTCGTATCCACCACAGGATCGGAAAAACCAACTTGATTTCCTGACGTAGCACACACACACGTACACACTGCTGCGACTAGCAGTAGCAGAAGCAGCACAGCCCAACCCACGCGGGCACACGCGAATCCAAAGCTTTTTTTGCAATTTCGCTGCACACACCTTTGCCACGCCGCGGCCGGCGGCGAGGAAGCAACCCAACTGGGGTGGAATCTGGAAGTGGAAAGGGAACAAAAGGAAGGTTTGGGTGGGAGGAAGAAATTACAGGGAGACTAGACTGTTCTTCGATCCTCCGGACGACATCTCGCTTGAGGAACCTGTACACTCGCTCGCGGACGCAAACACGCTGCTTGCTATTTACACGCGCACGCCGGCTGGCCGGCCGACCGGCGCCGGCTCGTCTCGCCGAAGAAGAGAAGGATGCTGCACGCACCACCAAGTGCGGGGAATGGAAGGGGCTCCGTTACTCTGCCGCAACGACCGCCGCTGGTCGCGCGCGGAGGCTCGGGCTCCGCGGCTGCCGCAGCATCTCGATCAACGACTCCGCCTGCACAATCGGAAACGGAAACGGAAGCGCATTAGTTTGCGAGTCGTATCGTATTGGGTTAAGTTGAGATGATGGGCGAATTGTTTGGATATTTTTGTTGACTGCGGGGAATGCGACGTGGTGGGTGTACCTTTGTTTTGAGCTTGGGGCGAGCGGATGAGGATTGGGAGAGGGCGACGAGGGGAGGGATGGCGCCCTCGCGGGCGACCATGGTCCGGTACACGGTGTTGTCCTCGCAGATCTGCAGGAGGGAAAGGGTGGCGATCTCCTTCTGCCGCGAGGTGCCGACCTCCACCATCTCGACCAGGACGGGGATGCCGCCTTCCTCGACGGCGGCGGCACGGCCCTCGGCGGAGCTCACCAGGGAGTGGAGGACGTACGCGGCCTTGTCCACCATGCCGGACTCCGGGTCGGCCATGAGGTCCAGCAGCGGCCGCACGGCGCCGGCCTCCACGGCGCGCTGCCGGTTCTCGCGCGCGCCGCTGCAGAGCGCGTACAGCGCCGTGGCGGCGTCCTTCTTCCCGCGCGCGCCCCCGGTCTCGAGGAGGGAGACCAGCAGCGGGACCGCGCCCGCGCGGCCGATGGCGGCCGCGGAGGCGCCGTCGAGCTGGGACAGCCGGAGCAGCGCGCAAGCGGCGTTCTCCCGCGCGGCGGGCGACGCGGCGGACTTGAGCGCGTGCACCAGCGGCCGTATCGCTCCCGCCTCGACGATGATCGCCTTGTTCTCGTCGCAGATGGAGAGGTTGAGCAGCGCCGTGACGCCGTGCTCCTGCAGCAGCGGGTCCGCGTGCGACAGCAGCTTGACGAGCGGCCGGACGCCGCCCGCCGCGGCGATGCGGACACGGTTGTCCGGGTTGTGCTTGGCCAGCAGCCGGAGCTCCATGGCCGCGCGGCGGAGCGAGTCCAGCGACGGCGACGGGCACTCCAGCTCGGCCACGAGCGAGGAGATTGCGTCCTCCGACGCCTCGGCCGCGCAGGAGAGCAGCAGGCGGTGGATGCCCGCGGCGGCGGCGGGCGTGAAGGAGAGGTCGTCGCTGCCGCACTCGCTGAAGGGCTCGGAGCAGGAGGAGTCGCCGCTGTCGCTGTAGCAGCTCGTGCTGCGCCGCCGCGGGGAGGTGGACGCGTCCGACTCCATCGCCTTCGTCAGCCTCGTATTGCGCGGCTCAGCTCGGAGCTGGAGCAAATGCCGGAAGGAAGCGAGGCGAGGGAGGAGGGCGGTGGAGACCCGGGAGCCCGAGTGGGGAATGGAATTGGGTTCTTTGCTTTGCGTTTGGATGGAGAGGCGAGCGGAGGCGAATGAAATAAGGAGGAAGGGGTCGGACCTCGGGCGGGGTTGTTAACCCTCTCGCGTTAACTAATCCCACCCTTTAACTTTCTTCTGGCCCTCATCTCTACCGCAACTGCCGCCGTCAGATCCATATCAGACGGTGCTTGTCCGCCGCGTGGCGAGCGACGGTCGAATGGCGTGAGACGCGGCGTGAAGCGGCAGCCGTTGGATCGTGGCGCGACGGGGGCGGAGGCGCGCGCGCATCTCGTTAGCGGCAGCGTGACACGTGAGATTGGGTCCCATCGTACGGGCGGGGGTGCACGTGAGGGCGGCAGGGCGCGTGCGGGTCGGGACAGGTCCACGTTGGCGTGCACCACGCTGGGCTGTCTCGGCCTCTCGGGTGGTGGGCAGGCTTACCTGGCGCGGCGCCGCAGACCCGCGGAGCAGTGACCCGTCGAAATGATGAGAAGGAACGGACAGGCTTGGGTAGTTGCGAGTTGGGCTGGGCTTCGGCCTGTCCGCGGATTTGAATTTGAATGGCTGCCACGGGAATGCAGTGCATGGAAACTGATTTGGGCCTTGTTTACTTCTATTTTTTTTTTGCAAAATTTAGCACTTTTATTTGTATTTGATAAATATTATCTAATTATAAATTAATTAGCTTTAAAAGATTCGTCTTATAATAAATTGTGTAATTAGTTATTACTTTTATCTATATTTAATACTCTATACATACGCCGTAAGATTTAATATGACAGACTGATTTTTTTTTTGTAAATTTTTTTGGAACTAAACAAGGCCTTGATATCGTGTAGTTGACTGACTGAATATGAGTTAGATTACTCTTGTACTCCCTCCATCTCAAATTATAAGTCATTCTAAGAAATTTGGAGAGTCAAAGCATTTCAAGTATGATAGGATAATAACATTTATGACACCACTAAATATCATTAGGTTCTTTATTAATTATATTTTCATAGTATATCTATTTAATGTCATAAATATTTGTAATTTTTTCTATAATTTTGGTTAAACTTGAGATACTTCGACTCTCCCAGATTCTTGGATAACTTATAATTTGGGATGGAGGGAGTAGCATCAAATCACTACTTGGAGTTGGAGTTAATGCTATTTTTCTTAATATAAAGTGGGGTTTTACCAGAATGTCATGTATATTTATTAGAGCCCTATGTCAGCAAACTTTTTGCATGAAACGAAGAGGAGAGAGAAGGAAGTAGTTTCACCATGGTGAAACCCCACGGACGTTGTTTTCCACGCGGTGAAACAGGATGAAATCTCCACTGAGAGCTAAATCGTTTCACCATCTTGCATGTGATCCAATCATTTTCAGTAATTAAATGCTTTGCTTAGCCTTAAAAACAACAAAGCGAAATGCTTCATTGCTGGGGTTATTTCATGGATGGTTTCATTTCAATTTTGATGACCTGTTGGTATGTGAAACCGTACAGTGACACAATCCATTGAGATTGACCTACAGAGGAGTTTGCAAATTGCACCTACTAGCAGCACTCGTAATTGTAACCGTACAAAGTTTCACTCATCCCAAGACCTACGCGTCTTCCAATTCCAAATCACTAAGTTCTTGTTTAGTTTCGAAATTTTTTCAGATTTCGGCATCGTAGCATTTTCATTTTTATTTGACAAATATTATCTAATCATGGACTAATTAAGCTCAAAAGATTTATCTATTGATTTACAGGCAAACTGTACAATTAGTTTTTATTTTCATCTATATCTAGTTTTTATTTTCATATATATCTAATACTTCATGCATGTGCTCTAATACTTCATGCCTTGTTTAGTTCACTCCGAAATCCAAAAACTTTTCAAGATTCTCCGTCACATCGAATCTTGGAGCACATATATGAAGCATTAAATATAGATGAAAACAAAAACTAATTACACAATTTATCTGTAAATCGCGAGATGAATCTTTTGAGCCTAGTTAGTTTATGATTGGATAATATTTGCCACAAACAAATGAAAGTGCTACAGTACCGAAATCTGATATCTTTTCGGAACTAAACAAGACCTAACCAATGACCAAGAATAGGAGCAAAAATCTTGTTTAGATGTGAAAATTTTTTGGATTTCGATACTCTAGTACTTTCGTTTGTTTGTGGTAAATATTGTCCAATGATAGACTAACTAGGGTCAAAAGATTTGTCTCGCGATTTACAGTCAAACGGTGTGATTTGTTTTGATTTTCGTCTATATTTAATGCTTCATGCATGTGCCGTAAGATTTGATGTGACAAGAAATTTTAAAAACTTTTTAGATTTTAGTGTGAACTAATCAAGGCGAGAGCCCTTCGGTCTTTTTGTTTGAGAACAAATCCGCTCGCCTGAATCACATGCGACGCCGCTTTACCCCCACGGAATGCTTTCTTGACGTTTGAAAAAGGCAAGCTGCTGCGATATCAGCAGGAGCTTCGTATCGCAAAAGGTATCCGGCGCGGGGAGAACGTCCACGGGCCACGGCGACCAAGCTAGGATGGTCATGGAGTCATGGAGAGCCAGAGCCAAAAGCGAGTGAACCTTTTGCTTGCGTTACTCTGCAGCGAGGTTGAGAACACCGCGCTTGACCAAAAAAGAAACGATACGTCAGTTCCAACGCGGCTGTTGCCGCACGTACTCACACCGGGCTCGTGCCTTATTTTGACCTTTGCCTCTAGGATGCTGCGTCATTTAGCACTAAACCGCGCGGCTTCCTTCCTCTCGGGTCTTGACTGACTAATGAAGCAGCGAGTAATGATTGCTCAATGGAGATTGAAATTTTGCTTATGTTAATACTGTTGCTGATTTGTTGGTCAGGGAAAAAAACTTTTCTTTCATTGAAAAATACTATCGAATTAGTGTTGAAGAATAAAACGGCTACTTTATGCGCATGACCTCCTTGATTAATCATCATTGTCTGATTCCCGTGGTTGCATCTCTCTCTCTCTCACACATTTTCAAGTAAGACAATCATTCTGGTTTTTGGAACTTCGCATGTTAAATGACAAGTAGATGTAGCACGGACCACTAGTACACGATAAAGTATTGATTAGACCCTCTTCTTTGCTTAGTGCTTAGTCACGTTCACACGAAAGCACAGCTATTTGAACCGAACCGGACCGGCAGTCGGACCGGTAAAAGACCGAACCAGAGCCTCGGCCGGTCCGGTCCACCTTAAAAGACAGGTAAGCAATCTAACCGTTATTAAACCGGTGAACCAGCGGTTTTTCCTCAAAAACCGGTATAAAACCAGAGTTTGGACCGTGGAAAACCGGCCGACCTGAGAGAAATGATGAAAATTTGTGTAAAAAGGGGGCGGTGAGGGATTCGAACTCTGCTCTGCGGGGTTAGAAAGCAAGTTCTCCACCACTCAGCTATGAACTCGGTTGTGTTTTTGTATCATTCTTCACTCTATTTGAACCGGCGGTTCAACCGGTTGGACCAATCAAACCGTGAACCGAAGCCTTCAGCGGTTCGATGTCCGGTCCGGTCCTAATAACTATGCACGAAAGCCTGGAGAAATAGCTCCCTAACCCTAACAAGCTCTCTTGCCCAGGAGAGAGAGAGAGAGTGATAGATAGACAAAAAAACCATTTATGTTTTAACATTAATATGGATACAGTTAATATCATAGATATAAATAGACATATAGATATATAATAAATTAAATATTGTCCAATGCTTATAGCCTATTAGCATTTTTATTAGAGGGAATTATTTCCATAGTCCTAAAAGTGCCGTTTAGTTTCTTGGTCCTTTTTCCCCTCAAACTTGCTTATTTGGCCATAAAACTTTTTTTGTTTCTTGGTCCTTAAATGATGGGCTAACACCTTCTTGTTTCCAGGCTTGTGGAAGAGAAGAAACCTGGAATGCATCCCCAGGTTGCTTTGAACTTTTTTTTTTGCCAGTTTGGCCAGCGCTTCCACTTTTAGAGACCCTGCATTTCACAAAGCAGATGAGGTGGTTTGATGTAACTATACATTTTTAGGTTAAGACCATGAAAAGGAAGTACCTCTGAGACAGAAATTTTTGTGACAACAGCTGGATCCTTCCCACTTTCACATAGCTTCTTTTGAGTTTCTACCAAACATTGGAACTATTCTTATGTTAGCATTGGAGAAATAATGATATCTAGCTTTGGTAATTTTAAGCACTAAAAAATATAGTTATGGAGACACTGACATTACATAATCCTGAAAACTATATTAGGTTGCAAGCAACAATGGATGCTGCAAATGGAGACAATCCTAGGCCAACTCCATCAGCCCTACTTGCAAGGAACAGATGGAGTGTTCTGTTACAGTGCAGGAAGAAAGAAGTTTTGGCATGACCAGTACTACCGTTCACGGTAGACCATGTGAGAGGATCGCCAGTGGGCTGCAGCCATCATATGAAACAGGAAACCAAATCACAAACAAGGTGTACTAAGCAAGAGAGATATATTAAAAATGGAGGTTGATTTGAGTTAAAATAATATGACAAACACATTGCCTCGTAATTATTTGTTTTAGTCCTCTCAAAATCTCTGATAGAAATTCATGTGGTTTCCATCTCTATTTATATTTATGAATTATGCAAGCATAAACAAACAGGCTCGCGTGAACAAATTACCCTTTTTTAATGAATCTAGAAATTGCCTCTTGTTGTCTACATCAGGTTGTTCAGCGATAGCTTCATTTATGTTGCTCTTACCACTATAAAGAAATGACCAGTCTCCAGATGAACTACAAATATGGTTACATAATCCATTATAAATGTGCATTCCCTGAAAGATTAGCAAACCAATCCATCGGTACCTGAGAAGACATGCTGATTATATATGAATCTGAAATAGCAGTCACAGGGAGGGAATATATAGCATAGTAATGCGTCGCAAGACAACAGGTACTGGCTTTGTCCATATCCTGACTTTGATTCGTAGTAGGATATGCATGATGAAGAGACAACATACATCAGGTAGGCAACAATAGTCCTCCAGTTGGCCAAAACTAAAGGGAGTAAGGGTCCAAAGGAAAAACAGCAATTTAAATACCTTGTTATAGGTAGGCATCGTCAATTCTGTACTCATTCCATATGCAGGTGATTTATTCAGGTTGGCATACATGAAGAAGAACTGACATAGTGAAAAATACACGTTAGTCCACGGCAACCGACCCGGGAGCAGCTGCACCGCAGGTCATGTTCTTTTCAAACTTGAAAGCGAGTAAGTGAGCATCCGCTGTAAGTTTACCACTGGAGTACTACTACTCACCATGGTAGAATTTATGTAGCAAAAACCTATGGCTTTAGATCTCTGCACAAGATCCCCATCCATATGTTCAAGACGAAAACAGTACAATAATCTGGTAGAAAGGGCACACCAGGATAATAATATGACTATGAGAAGAGGCCCAACAGGAACAGACATGCATTGTAGCAGGAGCAATTTTTAGGGTCTTCCTCAACAAACACATAAACAGAGAAAACCCAGAACAGAGTGTGCAATCTAAATTGGCATTTGAAATGAATAAGTATCAATGATCTATTTTTTTATTTAGACATGGTATCCAGTAGGGCAAGCCAGAAACATGTTTACAATATTATAGAAAGTGCGGTCTCATTGATATATGTAGTGTTTACAGTGATAAAAAGATAAGAATCTTCGAAGGTATGAACTCAAATTATATGTGAGGGTACTATCCTATTAATCTGCATAGCAGCTAATCAGGTACAATAGATATATTGTTAGACTACTTGTGAAGGACTTGTACCTGGAGATTCAGTCGGCGAAAATCGGCGCCTTAATTTGATTGTGCTGCTACCAAGCTTACGAATTTTATGAATGAGAACGCAATCTTCCCAAGTATCATCCTCTCTAGTCAAGAGAGCATGAGAGTCCTGCAAAAACTTTTGTTTGGCTTGTTATGAGTATAGAGTGCACATATAAGAAGCAACCCAACATTTCACAGCAATAGTGAATTACTTCGCTCACAGAAGTAAAGATGGATGCTAAAATCAAATAGGTAAAATGATTTTAAATCATGTTTTGCCAAAGCAAATGTTTAAGTATAACATCTATGCTGCTCAATATGGGACGAAGCTAAATGTGAGCCCACATCATGGTTGCCTCACAAAATAAAACCTTTTTCTACAATTAGTTCAAAGAAATTAGTTCTTATCTGGAACCTAAACAAAGAGCAGTCGCTTCCCCAACTGGATTAAAAAGTCAAAAACTGAAACAAATTTTTTAAGAAGCATACATGTCTCCAGGAGAATATTCAGGCACAAATTTAAAAGGAAGGAAACCATGACATCTACTATAGTAAGCACTGATCTATCCAAAATTTCTTAACCTGTTTAAAATATTAGTCTGAAATGTGAAAATCTAATACTGAGGAACATACATGAATAAACTAAAATGATTTGTACAGGCCTGGGTATTTACTAATGCGGCACTTGGGGAACATTATGAGTGATTGAAGGGAAGTCAGCCTATGGAAACATATTTGCATCCGTTCTGCTAGGAATATATAAAAAATCTCACCAAAATTTGGGGCTTCCGTCACCAAGACATCCAATAAAAAAGGCCGAGGGAGGAGATGGGAGGTTACCTCATCGCCCACGTAGTTGGCAGAGGGACAACAACCTGGTAGCCGCCGCTGCTGTCGCCGGCGAGCATGTCCACACTGGAGTAAGGCACCACCGCCGAGGGTTGGGTCGAAGGCTCGAAGCTGGGCCATCGCGACCCCTAGCACAGGCTGCTAGGGTTTCCTGTAGCACCTGCAGCACATGAACGCACACGGAGCAGAGGGCGGAGGCAGCACCTGGGGCAAGCGACGCTGGCGGGGCCCAGTCGCGAGGGGGAAAGGAGGAGGGCGCTCGCAGCCGTCGCACCCACCTGTGGCAGCCATCGTCACCCTATCCGCGCCGTGATGGAGAGGGAGAGAGCAAGGGGAAGAGAGAGAGGAGGCCAGCGGGACTGCGGGAGGCAGGTCGCGGCCGTCCTGCCCACACGTTGGCGCGGAGGTCGGCTCGCCGCCCGTAGGGCGTCGTCGCCTTTGGCCGTCTGTGTCGGGAGAGATCGAGAGGATAGGATAGGTGCGTGTTTTTTTTGTTTTTTTTCTTTACCTCCACCAGCTTCCAATATTTTACTGCCATTGGCATGTACCTGCACCATAAACAGGAATCAGCAGACAATCTAGACGTCAAGTCGAAGATCAAACGGCTGCAAACAATTTTACTAACGTGGATCCCCTCATTGCTCGGCGTCGCGTTAGTGAACTTTGCTCCCACTGCACGTGGGCCCGGCCGCGGGCGGTACCCAGTCCGCCGCCCGCCCGTCCCGCCAGCCCGCAGCGACGCGGTATATTTCAGCCACGGGCCTTATCAGGCCACACCAGCCGACAACCAGACCGGACGCCGAACGCACCAGGGTTTGAGGCATCCCCGAATTCCCCCACCGCCCCCCGCCGCCGCCCTCCTGCTTCCCCAACACCCCTCGGCCCCGCCGCCTCCCCTCGCTTCGGTCCTCGGTAAGGAACCCTAACCCCGATCCTTTCTTCCTCGAACCGGTTGATTTTCACCGGGCTGTTGATTCTTATTATCGTTCTATGGGTGGTGCGTAGTGGCTCGCGAGTCTATCGGACCCGATCGGGTCGTGCGGGGCGTTTGCTTGGTAGTCTGGTTAACGGAATCGTAAAATTCGGTTGCGATAAGGGGGGTTTGGTATTCGCAGTATGACGTGTTTGGTCTGATTGTGTCTGTTCTGAGACGATCTGCTGTCGCGATTCGAGATCTGTTACGGCTGACTGTTCCTCACAGTTCCTTAACCTGTCCACTTGTTATTAGGTGTGTATAATTTGTAGATCCGTGCTGTACTTTGTATTGGTAGTCGAAGGATTTGCTTTTTGTTTGGACTTTGGTTTGATTTGTTCGGTATGTAGGAGGATATGAGTGGGGATTTTATAGAACACAGTACTTGTGTTCGATAATTCTTTGGGGGTTGGGGGAGGGTAGGAGGAAATATTTTTTCCATTCTGAGTTAGTGATTTGTTGTTTTTAAATTCATGGTTTGGTGCTTCGAGTTAATGAAAATCACTTTGTACATTTCCGTTAAGAGTGCCATAGATCTACGCAAGCAAAGCAGTTATTGTCTAGTTTGATGGCTACATTCAAGTTATTTGTGCCTTGATTGTAATCTGCATTGTCTCCTTAGGTATTTCATTGCCCAGATGATTTTCTATTTAGGTGACCTTTGTTTTTGATGCCCTGTCATTCTAGTTGCAGGTGGAACATCTTAAAATTGTTAACCCAGTAGCTTCTAATCTGTCACAACTCTAAACACTAATGATTTTTTAGTTGTCCAATAGAAACTTACTGTCTTGGCTGTTAAGTTGGATGGTAAACATTGTATGTGCTAGTAGGAGATGAGCTTGACTGCTTGAGTGATCTTAAAGATTGCTGTATACTCGAATCTTACAACTTTCCAAAGCTGTTCTAAGCTACATTATGACAAGAGAATTTTGTGTCAATGTTAAGGGCAAGTTCTGTATTAGTTGCAACTTATCTAAACTGTTACAGTTACAACTTGTATCAATATCCTCTGACTCAATTTGTTAGCTGATGCATGTTAATTGATTTCCTTTATTTATCTTTCTATAATTCTTTTCATTTGTGATCCCAAAATTTCTAGCAAACTTGAAGAGGTTTCCTGATAGGATGGCGATGTCTTGCTGGACATTACAAAGTAATTTGAGGTTGAGATGTCTACCAATGGAGGAGCACACATTGTGTTTCTGTTCACATGCATATGAAACCTTACTGTTTTCAAGCCTTGAATGGTTCACTGTTGGCACTAAGGATCCATTGCTAGCGAACTATTTGATTAGAGCATTTTTCATTACCGGATTTTTTTGTCATAAATCTGTGTTGTCTTTATATGTAGGCTGTATGTTGCTTGTTCTTTTATTCTGAGTCTGGATTGTGTAAAGTATGCTAGATTCAATGAAGTAGTTTCACTTGGCCAAGCTTTATTGTTTACATAGAAATGCTGTTCCGTTTTTGTTTGTGTGGCTAATTAAGTTGGATGTTAATGGTGGTCGGATTGGGTTGTGAGGAACTCAAATTGTGTTAACAAAAACAAAAGAGGTAGGGGTAACTCCCAGTACAATTTTTTTAGTACGCTCTCTATCTTTTTTTTTTTTGAAGTGATCTCCTCAGATCTCTCATTTTTCTGCTGGTTTGTTTGATTTCGTGGTCTGCAGGTTAACCATCCAGGTTCTGTCAACATGTCTGATAGCCATGAGACGGACAGGAACATTGAGATTTGGAAGATTAAGAAGCTGATCAAGGCATTGGAGTCAGCCAGGGGCAATGGCACAAGCATGATCTCTCTAATCATGCCTCCACGCGATCAGGTTGCTCGAGTGGCTAAGATGTTAGGTGATGAATATGGAACTGCTTCAAACATCAAGAGTAGAGTTAATCGCCAGTCTGTGCTGGCTGCCATCACCTCAGCTCAGCAGAGGTTGAAGCTCTACAACAAAGTGCCTCCTAATGGATTGGTTCTGTACACTGGAACTATTGTTACTGAAGACGGAAAGGAAAAGAAAGTTACTATTGATTTTGAGCCCTTCAAGCCTATCAACGTGTCGCTCTACCTCTGTGACAACAAGTTCCACACTGAGGCTCTAAATGAGCTATTGGAATCTGATGACAAGTTTGGTTTCATTGTTATGGATGGTAATGGTACTCTTTTTGGCACACTAAGTGGCAATACCCGTGAAGTGCTTCACAAATTCACTGTTGACCTCCCGAAGAAGCATGGTAGAGGAGGACAGTCTGCTCTGCGTTTTGCTCGGCTTCGGATGGAGAAACGCCATAACTATGTCCGCAAAACAGCTGAACTTGCTACCCAGTTTTTCATCAATCCAGCTACAAGTCAGCCTAATGTTGCAGGGTTGATTCTTGCTGGTTCTGCTGATTTTAAGACTGAGCTGAGCCAATCTGATATGTTCGATCAGCGACTCCAAGCCAAGATACTCAACGTGGTTGATGTTTCTTATGGTGGCGAGAATGGTTTCAACCAAGCCATTGAGTTGTCTGCTGAAATTCTTGCAAATGTGAAGTTCATTCAAGAGAAGAAGTTAATTGGCAAGTATTTTGAAGAGATCAGTCAGGATACTGGGAAATATGTCTTTGGTGTTGATGACACCCTTAAGGCTCTTGAAATGGGTGCTGTTGAGACCCTGATAGTGTGGGAAAATCTGGATATCAACAGATATACTCTCAAGAACAGTTCTACTGGGGAGATCACTATAAAACATCTGAACAAAGAGCAGGAAGCTGATCAGAGCAATTTCCGTGACCCAACTACCAATACTGATCTCGAAGTTCAGGAAAAAATGTCTCTCTTGGAATGGTTTGCCAATGAATACAAGAAGTTTGGTTGCTCGCTGGAGTTTGTGACCAACAAGTCTCAGGAGGGATCACAGTTTTGTAGAGGATTTGGTGGCATTGGTGGCATGTTGCGCTACCAGCTGGATATCCGTTCTTTTGATGAGCTCTCTGACGATGACGATGTGTATGAAGACTCTGATTAGCAATCAGCCAACCTCATGCCTGTGCTGGCCCATGGAAAGACGCAACAGCTCGATCGCGCTATATCTATGCAGGAACACACGAAAAGCAAATGTAAGATTCTACCTGTGTCAAGATATATATTCTCTGCTTTATTCCATACTATTTATGTTTGACTATTCACCCCCTTGTTTCAGATCCAAAGATTAATGGGCATGGGCCAGCCTCATCCTCTTCAGGAGGAGCTTAAGACAAAGATGATTTTGAGTCACTTTAATGGCAGTATTGTGACCAGAAGATACCTTAATCACAATCATCATTGCAGTAATGCGTCGAGAAGAATACCGTTGTCAAGTGCACAAACCATGGCAGTAACGTGCCAAAAAAGTTATCGTATTTTCAAGGGATGTTAAATTTCCTATATTCACCGTGCTAGTTACAGTGTCAGGGAGTTGTACCTAAAAAGGCTAACGATTGCCGTTGCCTTAGTACTTTTATGCTGTGTTAACGTCTTTTGCGAGTCTGGTGGTTGCTTCAATGCTTTGTGACTCTGATTGCAAACTGCTACACATGCAGTTTTTGCAACGACGAAGCTATGATATGGATTACAGTTCTGTGTCATCATGTTGCCTCTGTTTCACTTTTAAAGAAGTAACCTGGTGCAACTATTTTTGGACAATAATTTCACCGGCGACTTTACTTTGGGATCTTTTTTTTTTGCTTATTAATATTATTAAATTGTTGCCGGTTAGGTTGCTTAGCCTCGTGCATCTTCTTCGACAGTGCTGAGTGCTTCTTCTTCACTACTATTATACGTTGCAACGGGCTATTTACATTTTATGTGTTCTATGATTTAAAATCTATGATTTATGCTATTTATGATGACTGACATTTGTTATATGATTTAATGTTGGCAATGATATGATAATATTGTAATAATCGTATCGCAAAGCACAACAAAATTTAAGGTAAATATATCGAATTTTACTTTTCATACTGGTGTTGGTAGAACTAAATATTGAGGACCAAAAGAAAGTTAGTGGCTGATGTTTCAAAGAATCACTCTATTAATCCAGAAAATTATGCCGGAAAACCTCTCGGTTCTACACATGCCAACCCTTCCTAGATGGAGTTATAAAGATACATATTTAGACGGGATTAGATAATAAAGTGCTGAAGCTTTCAGCTTATGGTTTGATTAGTTGGACTTCTGGAGATCCATAAACGAATAATCTTGGTTTCTAAAATATACTATATGGTCTACATCAAGGATTTGGTGGTGAAAATCTTTGTTTTGTAGAGAAAGAATAATAGTTCAGTGGTCGTAATGTTATATGTATTATGTGTTTTTAACTTTACGAAGAAACCACCAATGCCCGGAGGAGAAAAGAAAATAGAATTTGTGTTGTTCACAGCCTTCTCCGGCTCTTCTTCGTTATCTCCTGCTTCGGCTGCTGCCTGACTCTAGAATGGAGGGGAGGAGATGTACTACCCGCAGATATATGACTCTTTTCATTTGAACAAATCTGCCGAATCTATTACTTATTCAACAATATTTTTTATTTTATAATAAATCAACAAATACTACTTTCAGCTATGATTTTTTATTATAGACAAACGAACATACTCATAAAGAGTGAGCATGGTGTTGAGGACAAATGAATGTACGTGTTGTATGTGGCTGATCACGACTATGAGACAGAAGATTCAATAAAATAATAAGAAAACACTGAGCAGGCGTCCCAGATAGATAGCTCACATGATCGATGAATTTTCGTGCTACAACTCATTCGGTTATAGATTCTAGATCCCGTTACAATGCACGAGTGTTTTTTAGTATAAATTTAAATAAATATATTTATTATAAAAACTCATAATTAATTTAATACACACCACAAGGTGTGTGAGGTTTCAATTGGGCCTAAACTGATATCGGTCCATGCTAGTTTTGTCCTAAATCTTAGAAAAACTCTATGAATCAAAATAGAAATAGTACCATATTGGTTTTTTAATAGAAAAAGACCACCTCTTCTCGCTATAAAATATAGCTTACATGCCGATTGCTTACTACATAATCAAATTGTTATATCAGTTCAACAATGTTATATCAGTTCAGCAATGTTCAGCAGTGTCCCATCCAAATCAAGAGAGGTAACACATGATGGACAATATGCAAAGCCTATTACAATGTATGCTAATTGGGTGCCTTCCTTCTCTCAGCAGCACGCATTATGGCGGCAGGACCGCAGGAGCAGTAGCAGACGCTGATGCTGGAACATCTCCTGCAGTATCTTCTTCCAAACCCACGCAACAAGTAGAGCTCCCACGACACCTAACACTGACCCAACCACCACTCTGGCCGATGCCGATGAAGATGACGAGAAGGCTCTGGCCCCAGGTGCTCGGCGCACGGCGCTGCAGGTGAGTTTGCCTGCTGGGAAACATACCTGCATGTGTGCAAGGTGAAAAATCAAATCAAGGCCTTGTTTAGTTCTAAAATTTTTTGCAAAGTAGGAATAGTACCACTTTTATTTGTATTTAACAAATATTATTCAATCATGTACTAACAGACTCAAAAGATTCGTCTCGTCAATTCCGATCAAATTGTGCTTAGTTTTTATTTTCGTCTATATTTAATACTTTATGCATGCGTCTAAAGATTTGATGTGATGGAGAATTTGAAAAATTTTGCAAACTTTTTTGAGAACTAAACAAGGCCCAGTTTCCAAAATTTTTCAAGATTTCCCGTCATATCGAATTTTGCGGCACATACATAAATCATTAAATATAGATAAAAAATATCTAATTGCACAATTTACCTGTAATTTGCGAGACTACTCTTTTGAACCTAGTTAGTCTATAATTGAATAATAATTATCAAATAAAGCCGAAAATGCTATAGTAGCGAAACCCAAAATTTTTCGCGGACTAGACAAGGCCTTAGCTCCGGTGACCAAGTCCTGCATCAAATGGTTTTACATATGCATATCAATTGGGAATGTAGGATATGGCACAATTCACTTTCAGACTCAGGAGGTTGACAAGTCAGACCTCTAATGTGCAAAGTTAGCACCATAACAATGTTTAACAATTTTCAGCAGTGTCCCATCCAAATCAAGAGGTAACACATGATGGACAAGATGCACAAGCCTATTACAATGTATGCTAATTGGGTGTTTCCTTCTCTAGGAAGCCCACTTATTATGCTTTAACAAATTTCTTAGAGCATCTCAAATTAAACTCTATGCTCCTAGATATGCATATAGACGATCTCCTATTGCTGGTAATGTGACTTCTTTGTCCCCTGCATCAAACTAGCCAAAACATATCGTACCCCTATGCCCTATATTTCTTTTTCTACTCTCTTTTCCATATAGGATAGAAGTCACACCAGTTACAGAGCAGGCGCGCAGGGACGCCCGCCGCTCCTTGCTGGCCGCCAGCGTATAGGGACAATAGGACGGGGAGGCAGCCGCCGCCGCCGCCGAGCCCGAGCGCGGAGCGCGATTCCCCCCTTTGCGGCTCTGCCTTCTCGCTGGCCGTTGACGTATAGGGACAGCAGGACGGGGAGGCAGGAGCTTGGAGCGCCGCCGCCGCTGAGCCCAAGCGTGGAGCGCGATTCGCCCTCTGCGGCTCTGCCTCTGTGTCTAGTGTGCGCGGTGCTTAGACCTAAGGGCCAGGAAATGGGCCATACCTCATACGACCAGACGGCCCAGCAGGCAGCAGGGCACTTCTTCAACCTCCTGGCTTACTCGCACTGACGGACGCCATCGCCGCCCCAAGAACAGAGTGGTGCTCGCCGGACCGGAGAAGGAAGTAATCCTGGTTCACTCGCACTGACGGACGCCGTCGCCGGCCGGAGAACAGAAAGGCACTAGCGGTGCTCGCCGGAGAAAGAAAAAGAAGGAATCCCGACTCGCTCGCACTGACGGATGTCGTCGCCAGTCTGGTTCTCGCCGGAGAAAGGAAAAGTAAGGAATCCCGGCTCACTGACAGACGCCGTCGCCGGCCGGAGAACAGAAAGGCACTAGTGGTGCTCGCCGGAGAAAGGAGAAGGAAGGAATCCCGGCTCGCTCGCACTGATGGACACGTCGCCGCCCGAAGAACAGAAAAGGCACTAGTGGTGCTCACTGGAGAAAGAAGGAAGGAATTCTGTCTCGCTCGCACTAACGGACGCCGTCGCCGGCCTAGTGCTCGCCGTAGAAAGGAATCCCGGCTCGCTCGCACTAACGGACGCCGTCGCCGGCCGGAGAACAAAAAGACACTAGTGGTGCTCGCTGGAGAAAGAAGAAGGAGCTCGCACTGACGAACGCCATCGCCGGTCGGAGAAAAAGGTGCTCGCTGGAGAAAGGAGAAGGAAGGAATTCCGTCTCGCTCGCCCTGATGGATGCCGTCGTCGGCCTGGTGCTTGCCGGAGAAAGGAGAAGGAAGGAATCCTGGCTCGCTCGCACTGACGGACGCCGTCGCCGGTCGGAGAACAGAAAGGCACTAGTGGTGCTCGCTGGAGAAAGGAGAAGGAAGGAATTCCGTCTCGCTCGCACTGATGGACGCCGTCGCCGACCTGATGCTCTCCGTAGAAAGGAGAAGGAAGGAATCCCAGCTCGTTCGCACTAACTGATGCCGTCGCCGGTCGGAGAACAGAAAGGCACTAGTGGTGCTCGCCGAAGAAAAGAGAAGGAAGAAATCCGGCCTGATGCTCTCCAGAGAAAGGAGAAGGAAGGAATCTCAGTTCGCTCGCACTAACGGATGCCGTCGTCGGTCGGAGAACGGAAAGGCACTAGTGGTGCTCGCCGAAGAAAAGAGAAGGAAGAAATTCTAGCTCGCTCGCACTGACGGACGCCATCGCCGACCGAAGAAGGCACTAGTGGTGCTCGAAAGACACTAGTGGTGCTCGCCGGAGAAAGGAGAAAAAAGGAAGGAAGAACTCTATTTATAGAGTAGAAGCTCTACTTGACCAGGGTCGTTGCACAGGAAGCAGCGTCGACGTAGTGGGTGTTGGACAGAGTGGAGTTGACGAACGCCAGACGGATGGTGGAGTCGTTTCCGCCGTCGCAGCAGCTGAGCACACCGGTAGGGGCGGAGCTGCGTTGCTCATAGGGGTGCAAATGCCCCCCCAAATTCAAAAATAGTATATTTGATTAAAATTTCACCATACATACACCCCCTACAAACTATCTTTATGCACCCACAAGATAAGTGCACTCCCCACTAATTTACTC
>Ga0182004_10000326_pt1 | contig 27004 bp, 20 predicted proteins | sample Sormic07211540_1_FD_120479 | JGI IMG/M metagenome (GOLD analysis project Ga0182004, IMG submission 120479) | Endophyte microbial communities from Sorghum bicolor roots, Mead, Nebraska, USA - 072115-40_1 MetaG | ecosystem: Host-associated > Plants > Roots > Unclassified | place: USA: Nebraska...
CATAAATCAACCTCTTGTTGTGTCCTCCTTCACTAAATATAAGGGCAAAATCTTCCCCTCTAGAAAATGGCCATTTTTAGGGATTTGAGGTCAAAACCCTAAAAATGGAGGAGCAGCCGCGGGAAAGAAGGTGGTTGCGGCTGTATTTATAGCCCGTACTTAACCGAGACGGGCATTGTAAGCAACCCGCCACGATTAATGAGCTATTAACCGCGGCGGGCGCTAAAAGGAACCGCCACGGTTAATATATATTAACTGTGGCGGTTGTGTTACAACGCCCGCCACGGTTAATATATATTAACTGTGGCGGTTTTCTAACATTGCCCGTCACGGTTAATTATTAACCGTGGCGGTTGTCTTTCGGCCTGGCCGGCTTGAACCGGCAGTGAATAACCGTGGCGGGCGAAACCAACGCCCGCCTCGGAGGGCTTATGTGAAACGTTGTGCAAAATAAATTTTGTAGTAGTGTGAATCTTGGCTTGCTAGAGACAGGCTTAGACTAGTCTGCCTTAGTCTAGCTAGCCAGACTCATATAAGAAATGAACCAAACACACCCTATAAGAGTAAATTATTAGCCATGCTTTTACCGCATCTTGACGAGATGCCATTGGGGCATGGTGTCATTGGTCGTACACCAAATCCTTTTAGCTTTAGCCAAGTCCATGAAAAACGTGCTATATCTACATCATCAAATTAGTTTTGTTAAACCCATCATCAAGTACATTAGGTATTAATAATTGTTTTCCTCTAAACTTAGTAAAGGATAGAGAAATTTGATTTAGGTAAAACTAAAAAAATGCTTTCTCTATTCCAAAATGCAAGATGTTTTGGAAGTTGAAACATAATAGTACATTAGGTATAATTTTGCACTTTGATTCAACGTTTAAACATCGAATAAATATGATGTCTTAAATTAAAATTAAGTGGACCGTAACCTGAGCTTCTAGTATAGATTGGAAGTTGTGCATGAGATGGTCGAGTGCATGCTGGATCTCCAGCTCCTCCGACACTGGTCGAGTGCATACTGGATCTCTAGCTCCTCCTACGCGATCATCTGGTCGTCTCCCTGCATGCTCTTGCGGCCAGGACATGGAGACGGAGAGGCCTAAGTTTTTTCTTCCTCGGCAAGGCGACGGCGGCAAGGCCACGTACGTGGCATGCATGGGGTAACACCGATAGGGAATCGAGCTGTGAGCACAGGCATAGGTGACCCTAGAGGGAGTCTAGCCATGGATTCAGGGGGCGTGGGATAGCGTAAAATCTCGGATAACCGTAAAATCTTCGGTTCATATAAAACGATGTATAGATCAAACGGTTATTAATGAGGGAAAATAAGATCTTGGACGACTGAAGGCTAATATGAGACAATGTTAAGATTGAAGGGTTATTATAAAAGGAGCCCCTCAAAAATATTTGCACTTTTGTAATATGATGATGATGATCGGTTTTTAAAAGTTTAGAGGTACAAAATCCGATTTTATAGTCCAGAAGTGAAGTAGTCCATCTTGATGAGGTTATGTAGACTTTTAGGAGCCACTTTCGGCCACTTTGCTCACAGTTCACCCAACGTGGAGATATGTTGTCCTGCTCCCTACCTATGTTAATCGAGAGGAGAAAAATTATAATCTTATATATTTCCCTTTGTCCCTTTTTAATTGTCACCATTGGTGTGCGTGCTACAAGTTTAACTCGATTTATAGAAAATACATGCAACATTTGTATCTCCAAATATTAATATTTTTAAAAAACTAGATTCAAAGATTTTCTAATGATACTAATTATGTATTGTAAATATTAATATTTTTAATATATAATTACCGACAGTTATTTTTTGGGAAGCGCAAGCGACAATAAAAAAGGGATGGAGGGAGTATGTGGAAATAATTGGTTGACTGTGTAGTTTCTAGAAAAAGTTTGTTGGTGACATAGTATGTATGCAAAATACTCATGTAGTTTATGTTTGGATCTGCCTTTATAAGTAGAGACAATTATTTAACAGTGACTAGTAAACATGTCTATACATGGAAACCGAACCCAATACATATTGGAATCGGACCATATCACGGCTAGAAGCAAATTGCTCTAACTCATATAAACCCAACTCATGAGTCTAGGTTCCATGCAATATAAAAAGAGCACGATCAATATGTCTTGGAATTTGGATTTCGTATTATCATCGCAAGACACGAGTTATTTTTAACTCGTATGAGCAGAGTTATTTTCAACTCGTATGAGCATAGGTCGTATAAATCTGGGTCACATGCAAGACATGAAGGATAAAAGTGGGATGAAAGAAACTCTCATGGTCTGGGTTACATACGAGACACGAACGATAAAAATGGGTTGAATCAGAATCACTTTGTAAAATTGTTTAGTCAGTAGGTTGATTTATGATTCACATGAGAATATATGTATTTCTTAAAAATCATATAAATAAATACAACCTATTTTAACTTTTTTGCACTAAAAATGATCAAAACTGAAAATAAAAAATGGTATATCATAAGTGTGTCAAAGGATCCAAATGATCCTGTGCGAAATCACCATGTCAAGGTTTCTAATTTCGTGAAGATAACATGAAACTGAAACGTTTCGGGAACATGAAACATCGTTTGGAGCCATTTCTAGTGATTGTGATTCTCGCATCCAAACATGATTTAAAGTGATCTAAGGCCAGTTTTAATGGAGTTTCATTAGAGTTTCATGCACATTAAATATGCTGACGTGACATTGTATTAATGAAGAGAGAGATGATAAGAATTTCATAAGAGTAGAGAGAGTTTCATCTCTATAAAACTCTTTTGCACTATTTCTAAAAGGATGTGTTGAAAATTATGTTATGAAATTTGCACTGAAGATGACCTAATAATAACGAGATATAGCCATGGAGGGAGTACTGTGCATTGTGCAACAAACAACGTGTCTTAGTCCTTTGGAATGGGAGTGCGTGACCTACCTAACAACAACTGATTATAATCATAACACTAAGGGCATTCACAATGTAGACTTTATTAGGGCACTCACAATGCAAAACTCTATTATAAAGTTCAAGACAATTAATTACCTATTATTTATGATATTTTGCTGATGTGGCAACATATTTATTGAAGAAAGGGGTATAAAAAAATAAGACTACAAGTCTTATTTAGACTCTAAGTCCACATTGTTCGAGGTAATAAATAACTTTAGACTTTATGATAGAGTCTGCATTGTGAGTGCCCTTATAGAGTCTAAAGTTATTTATTACCTCGAACAATGTGGACTTAAAGTCTAAATAAGACTTGGAGTCTTATTTTTTCTACCTTTTTCTTCAATAAATATACTGCCACATCAGCAAAATACCATAAATAATATGTAATTAATTGTTTTGGACTCTGTGATAGAGTCTTGCATTGTGAGTGCCCTAACATAAACAAAGTTCGAAAAAGAAATCATATTACAACGGAGAAAATTTTACTCGTTTTTGAGCGCAAAAAGTTTACTACACGTCAGTCCTCACTCAGGACCTTTGTTTTTTCCCTCCATTAATTATCTTCTCACTGATTGCTCCACGAACTGTCGACCACTTACCCAAATAGCGCTACTAAACCTTTTTTTTTTTGTATCCGCCACCGCCACTAGCGAAAAAGCATCCGCCCAGCTCCCCCGCCCCGCCGCTCGCGCTCCGCGGCCGCGCAAAACCCTCGGGTGATGGCGACCGCCGCAGCTACGGCGCCTCACCCGACTCCGCCGACGCCGCTCCAGCAGCAACAGCATCAGCAGGACAAGGACCAGAAGCAGCAGAAGGCGCTGTCCATGAACGCAATCCGCCTGAAGGCGATCGGCGACCGCCTCAAGGCCCACCTGCGCGGCATGAACGTCCCTCCAATCGCCGAGTTCGCCCACCTCGTCTACGCGTTCGCCAGGTGCGCCTCCGGCCTCCACACCGCCCTCTTGCGATTCCGAGCTTCCTAGGGTTCCCGCCGCTCCCGCACGCCCCGCCCCCTTCGAGTCCCCCTGTGGTTAGGGTTTTATGCCTGCCGCGATGTTCGTCGACGGCGGACTCACATTTCGTGTTTCGCGCATGCAGAGGGATTGACTTCGCGGTCTCAGCTGGCGACATTCCTCAGATGGCCGGTGACATACCCGACATTCTGAGAAAGGTAATGCTGTTGCTCTCACCTTTGTATCAGTCCTTTTTCTTTTTGAGAATGGTACCTGATTGATGTTTGTATACTTGGTTAAAATAGTGGTCTAGCAGTTATGGTAAATTGGTAATTTTTTTGCGCTGAGAAGCTAATAGTATGACCTGATTTCTTCTAGGATGAGTGTTTGAATGAATTAGTAAAGCATTTTTCATAATATCAATGCAGCATAGAAGAGGAACATTTATCTGATGTATGCAAGCGTTTCTAGCTTTCAGTAGAAGATAGCTATTTTTCCCGTCTAAAAGCAGACTGTATTGATGTAACGTTAGTAGTGTTTTAATGAATGCATGGTAAGGTAGGTTTTAATAGTTCAGACTAGGCTTTTTTTTTGCAGAACATAAATAACATAATTTACCAACAAATCTGCTACATGCACATAGAGATTCTAATATTCAACAAAACAACATCTACATAGCCTTTTGTCCCAAGCAGGTTAGGGCACGGTATGAAGATTCTAACATTTCAAGTGAAATTAAATTACAATGGCTGGGCATGCTCTTCGCATCCTATCCCTATGTTTTAGCAACCCTTGTTTGATCTACTTTTTGCTTTACTTTGGCAGTTACCACACTATTTAGTACCTTCTGTTCCATTGATTTCTCTCTCAGGGTGCCATCTGGCCATCCTTGATTTTCTAGTGCCATCTTCCAACATAGCATGTTATGTGAGTTGTTGACCAAATGTCTAGTAGGATCAGTGGTGGAGCTGGTGAATCTTGACGCCTAGGGCTGCTGTCTATGCACCTAAACAACCTAAGCTCAACACATGCACTGATAATTCACAAAATCAAAGGAAAACATGTATGATTTAGTAGATATAATACCAATTCCACCCTGAATAGTGAATACAACAAACTTGGTAAAACCATAACATGGTGCAAAATAAGTACCCAATTGTTCTTTGATGTTGATCTGATATCTACCATTGTTGGCCAGGTATATGACCTGAGGAGAGAAATGTTTATACAATCATCGCTTATGGTACTAGTGATATCTTGCAAGGTAAAGTTTCGTTCCTTGTCAGTTTTATATGAGATGTCACATAATTGCTAATATTTCAACTGGAACCAAATTGTTCATTGGAAAAGAACTGGTACTTTCAACCTAACTTTTCAATAGTCGTTTGCTAATCAGAGTTCCAAACATACACATACTTGCAGCATTTGAAAGGATAATCTGTTCCATAACTGTACATTTTCAGTAACTTATTTTAATTCTGGTGGGCTGGTGGTTGTCAAGTCAGCATTCTGTTCCTTGTTTCGGGCCGAAGTTCCTGGAACAGGGAGTGGGGGTTTGTTCCATGTCACAGGATCCTTTCATATATTGTTCTGGCATAATGTGCAGGTTAATCTACTAACAATGTTAAGGTAGTAATTTACACTGGCTGTTTTGCAGAATGCTTGTTCCAATAATTGGTTTCAACCTGCAGATTCTAGAGACATTTTCAGAATGGCTAATGAGGTGCGCATGTAATATTTTTTATATTTATATTTAGTTTTCAATGAGCATTTTTTCGTCTTTTTGGGCACATTCTTGTGGTGGGATGGCCTTCAGACAATACCTTGACTATTTGTGTTTTTCCCCTTGGTATGCAGCTCTCTGGCAACTTCTGCACATCCACAGGCCAGGCAGCTAGTGACAGCACTGTGCTTGAAATTATATCACAAATAATGCCAAGGCACGTTATTATACTATGAAATCTCTACATATTAAAAAATGTATTAATGTTTTTTTACTGGGCAAAATATTTTAGTCCATGTGGCTGTGAACCCTCAGTATCTGATTTTTGGAATCCAAAATGTGCGTGCTTAAAAAAGAAATGAAAACTTGCTGTTAGCATTGCATGTTTTTCATAATATACACAATTTAGAATAAAAACAAGCCAAGATACAAAACAAAACTAGAGTACAAAATACGATTGCATGCTTTCCTAGGTCATGGATGGGCATGTGGATTTCTATCCTTGTTTGAATCCAAAGATATCCCTGATATTTAATACGATATTTTGATTAAAAAAACTAGAATACTATATTCATGTTTAGGTAGAGCTGGTGATTACTTCTTTTTTTTTGTAACTGCTGAATTTGAATCTGCACCAGTCTCAATAATTTGGTTAGATATGTGAAAGGTTAATTGGAATAACTCTTGATTAAATCATGTCAGCAACTCAGCAGGTTGAAATCCTGAATCATAGATTAGAGCTATAACACAAGCTATCTGTTCAAACATGTCCTGTTGTTTATTTATACTTATATTTTATAGGTATTACCCTCGGTTGAAGTTTGAGCGCCTAATCACTTCTATTGAAGCAAAGGTAGTTACTCTTTTAACTTAAAGTTGAATTTATAATCGTACCTAGTAAAAGTTGATCATTCACAGCTTTTATCTAATTTGTGAAACCATCTCTGAACACATGATTTTTGATATTTTTGTTCTACCCTATGTAGGTTGGCTATGATATACTAATGGCTGACTTCTTTATTGAGAGGAACCTATCTCGAGATGAAAAGATTGTAAGTAGTTGGGGACCCGGGGAACAAATGTCATGGCATGCATATTCAGCAGGCAAAACATTATTGTTAGCTGATGGGCATTTTCAACTTGTTACTTTACTGTTATTTGAATTGTTTGTGTACTGATGCTAGTGTTTCAGCTGCTAATTTTTTGTACTTTATTGCCTATTCTTTTTTTATTATCAAACAATAGGTCTGTGCATGGTGTTCACATGATAACTTCGTGTAGCTTGACGTTCTTTCTTGAATGTTTAGTTTCATATGAGATGGTAATTGACACTATTTTCACAGTTCACTCTGCACTCTGCACTGATATCTTGTAAAGTCACTGCATATTGGAGATTGTAATTTTGGGTACATATGATGTTTATGTATGCTATCTACTTGCTTTCCCTGGTAATACGAAAGAAAAGATGTAGCTTGCTTAAATATCTTCTTAATTGAGATGCATTACCGTTGATATCTGTTTCAAACTATAGAAGCCAGATGACTGTTGACTACCTGCACTAGTTTGAAAACTACTGGTCGCATAGAGTTTGCCTCTACGCTTACTAATGCAAGGACTATCTCTGAGCCAATATTCGTCCTGTCCAAGCATATAGTTGTATTTGTACATTGTACTATTTGCAGTTTGCGGCGAAGTTCTTTTTTTTACAGGTAGGTTCTGTAAGTAACTTAACTGATTGCCTTACTTTTTTTTTCAGAGACTAATTGTCGTACAAAAGGAAAATTTAGATGCCTCGTCTTGTGTTTCAAGCCCACCACATGTGAGGTTCGTTTCTTTCTCTGCTTTGATGCTCAGCACCTGCTAATGCTAACCCAAGAAATATGAGTGATCCTTTTTTCTGTTCAGCTTTTTGGTCAATGGGAGGGGTGTGGACAGGAGGACTAATGTTTCAATGGTTAGTGCCCCGTTACATTATCCTGGCTTCCATGCCTTCTGTAACCTCTGGTTAAGCTTCGTCTTTTTAATTGGAAAACTCAACTTGTGCATTTCAAACAGGAACCAGGACCCCAGTTCCCTACTGATATCACCAAAATGCTCAAATATGGGGCTAACATTATCCAAGCTGTTGGATATTTTAATGGTATGCTTGCTTACCATGCTATGCTCTCTGAGTTGTACTTTATAACTATACACCAATCTGCCCATCTGCCCCAATTGTTTATTTACGCCTTTCGATTTTATGTTTGCAGCTAATTATATCATAGCTGTAGCATTTGTGAACAATTTGACATCCTTCAGTGCTCCAAAACTGGATGACTATGCACAACCTATCACTGTTTATCCTGCAGGTAGGTGAAACTCATTTCAGTTCTTTCGGTGCAGAGTGCATGTTCAGTATATTTTATGCTATGCGTCTAGTTTCTTGACTGAAACTGAAATGTTTTTTTAAATGGCATTTTGTAATCTCTCGATTGAAATATACATGTAGATCCATTTAAACTTGTGTTTGATTCTTCATACAATCATACCCACCGACATTACATTTTTTATGTTATTTTCTTTTTTGGAAATGGACCGTCATTTTTATACTCCTATAATTATTCGATGCTTGCTACACCTTTTGAGTTCTTTCACCATCGTCTATCTGCCCCTTTATTTTTGTTTGACCTTATGTTGTGATTGTGAATAACTGACTGCTCCGTCCCAAAAAACTTGATGTTTTTGTTTTGTCGTAAGTCAAACTATCTTAAGCTTGATCAAATTTATAGATAAAATTATCGACATTGTGTCACCAAATATATATGCTATTAAAATACATTTCATGACGAAACTAACGATACTTATTTGGTAATATAAACATTAGTATTGTATTCTATAAAGTTGGTCAAACTTTAGATAGTTTGACTCTTAGGACAACTGAAACATCAAGTTTTTTGCGATGGAGGTAGTACCCAAGATTGATTGTGATGTTCTGCATGATCACGAGGCATGTAAAATGAGCCTGGTGTCTGGAACTGGGTTCAGTTTCCCTGTAAAGTGATAAGGTCTGGACTCAGTTTGTAGGTGGACAGTTACTTGTGTAGTTTACCTGTTTAAACTGACTATTATTTGGTTTTTGGCATACACTTGAATTTCTGTCTGTTTGTGATATCCTGCAGCTCTGAGACTTGTTTTTTTTGCATTACGCAAAATGGACTTGTGTTTTTGCCCTAGTTCTTCCCATGGGCACATGAAACCTGTAAAGTTCAGTTTTATTGATCCATAAAACTGAAATAACTAGCTTGTATTGAACAATCAGTTTATCTTGTGAGAGACCATGGCTGTAAGCAGATGAACCTATGAAACAACATAGAAAGGTGATACAAAAATGCCGGATCATCTGTCAGCAACCCATAAGATGAGGGGCTTATTTGCATAGTTATTGAAGCTGGATGGGTAATTGACCTGCTCAGGCAGGTTCAATAGTTTTCCTCTCCAACAACCAGTTCTCTTAGTACCAACTACCAAGTATACTTGCCTTTTGGTGACGTGGTCAGCATGGTTGCATCGAAGTACCAAAACCCCAATTTTCTGCTGATCGTTTCAGTTGATTCATGCAAAATCAGATGGCTCAGTGATGCTTTGTGCTAAAAAAATGGCTTAAGCACAGGATCTATCTGATAACATGAATCGTGCTGAACCAGGCATCAGTTCTGCTACCAGTCTGTCCAGTTTTAATAACTATGTTTATTTGTTGATAGCATTTCCATACTTTTTTTTGGTATCATGTCTTGCTTTCCTGTTCAAAATAATATGTTTTGCTTGCATGAAGTTTTTGTAGTGATAGTAAGAGTTAAACGGTGTGAGTACTTTTTCTTATTGTAATTTTAATTTCAAGATTAGTAAAAGTTGAAGTTTGGAGTTTTAACGTTGCCCTCTTTGGTTCCCCTGTATCTATTGTCTTCATGTAGTGTGGCCATAATTTGAATTGTAAGGAATACATTTTCCATGATCGATGTATTGTATGACAGCAGTTTATACAGTATATGCATTTTCACTGTGGCGACTTACTTTTGAATAATTTCTTTCATTATAGTTATGATGTGTACTGATCTCTTTGTAGATTCTGATGTACTTGAGGGACCATCAAGAGTTTCCCTAAATTGCCCTATAAGGTACTGTGTTGCACTTTTCATGGAATAGGCTTTACCGTACCAATTTTCAAACATTGTCTGTTGTGAAGTCTTATGCATACATGGGCCTGTTTGGTAGAGCTCCCAGAGTAGCTTCCAGGCTGAATCCAGCTCTGCCAAACAGGGTTTTAGTGAGAAATAATTCTCTGAAATGAACTGGGGACTGGGAGCTGAAAAAAGTAGCTTTTCCTGATCACAAAGTCACTGTATGCATAGAGTTTATCCTAGATAATCATAGAGAAACATTTTCAGTTCGACTAACTTCTCTCAGAGAATCAACTTCCACAGATAATCTAAGCAGAAGGAGCTCTACCAAACATGCCCTAAACATATATGTAGAAGAACTACTTATGACCGACTAGGTCTAAATGGATTTTTGCTAGAAAGGACACGGTACCTTGAGGATAAGTAATCTTTGTTTTAGATGAACAACTAATCTTTCTTAGTGTCTACTTAGTTGGGAATAAAAAAATTCGGCATATGGTTGGTGATGGAAAGAGTGCAAAAGAAATAATCATGTCTTGAACCTGAACCCATATGATTGCAATCTCCAATTTAATACTGGACCATACATTCACAATGCAACAACTTTCTGGCTGTGTCTGTGACGTTGGGTAACATTTTGATATCTGCTCGACATATATTAGTGGATTTAATATATTTGGTTGTAACAATACTAATGATATATCTTTTGATGTTGAACTTATTTTTTCTTTGCCTTCTCTTGTCGCAGTATTAGGCGCATAAAAACTCCTATCAAAGGGCGCCTTTGCAAGCACTATCAGGTATTTATTTAATCTTGCCTTTTTTATATTGATTTTGTATTTTTTTATTGCAAAATGTTAACATAGCTGTATTGTTTAGTGTTTTGATTATGATAATTACATGGATATGAACTCGAGAAAGCCAAACTGGCGCTGTCCATACTGTAACACCTCTTCAAGCTTCACTGACCTACGTATTGACCAAAAGATGATGAAGGCAAGTTACATTTTGCGCATATTTTGTCATCTCATTTTTTCTATCTGACCTCCCTTTTCCTTTTAACTCAGATACTAGAAGAGACTGGAGATGATGTCACTGATGTCCTTGTATTCGCTGATGGATCTTGGAAAGCTGCTCCAGCTCAGGATGAAAAATCTGATAGACATAGAGGTGATGCCATTCAGCAGACTGGAGATTCTACAGAAACTGATTCGCCTTCTTCAGATGTCATAGATCTGATAAATGGCAATGACGATGGTGATATGCAAATGGATTGGGTATCGGCTCCAGAAGATACTAAGCCTCTGTTGAATAGTCAAGATTTGTCTGTATCAGACTATCTTACAGATCTTCCTATGGCAGTCCAGACAGGAGATCTGTATCGAGGGGATGGAAATAATGGGGGAAGCAACATGGCTTTCACTTCTCGTCAAAATTTGTTACTACCACCTACTAGTGGGCTGGGCTCAAGTTCATTTGGTACCTTGGAATCTATTCTACCTCAAAATGTTCTGCGCCCTGTCATCACAGATGCTGTCTCTCCTTCTCTTGAAACCTCTACTTCAACATCTGGCATGCAACATGTTTCACAGGAAACACATTGTGGAACTGTACAGTTGCAGGCACAAATAGGTCCCGTACATGGATCTGAATTGAGAAGGCTTCCTATACCTAGAAATCCCAGGAGAGAGCCAGTAGGAGTCCAGGCATTGGCAGTTCCACCACAGAATCCTGGGTCATCAACAAGGTTGCAGCCAAATATCCTCAATTGTCCACCTCCTATCCCGCTATCTAGTCCATCTTCTTCCACTTACCAAACACATCAAGTGACGAATCCAGACAGTGTCATTGCTCCAATGAACAGTGGTAGTGGGCCATTACCAAGGACTGCTGCATCATTGCACCTACAGTCAACAGCACGGGTAATCATCTTTTCAAGTCACTGTGTTATATCTGTACTAGCATCAAGCATTAGATATTATAATCATTTTCCAATAGTCACCTTGAAAGTTGCAAGCAGTATATTCTGTGATAAGTGGAAAGGCTGTGAGTGCATCCGAGCTAGGATAGTGAAGGTATTTAAAATGCGTTAATCCTTCTGCATTAGTTGTTAGATACTTGTATAAAAAAAAAACCCTAGATCAACCTAGGAGGAACTAGGTGGCATTTTATTAAGAAGAAAATAGGCACTCAAATTCGCCTCGACAAGGACCTGGACTTAAACCTGGGTGGTCTCTACTCCCTCAACCAACAGCGCTAGCTCATCTTCCTCATAGTTGTATGTCAGGCCACCTTGCAACTAGCTTGAATTGGTTTTTCTTTTCTTTTTGAGAAAATCTGCATAAATATTAGCATAACAGTAATAATTTACACATAGATTTTAATTAAACCCAGAGGAAGCGAGTGAGAACCCTTAGGTTACCTGGCCTAATTCAACTGGAAGATAATGATAACACAAACTCCTTACGAACTGAGCAAAGAAACTGTTGCAGCAGTGGTGGTGTGTGGAGTGTTGTATCTCTACAAGACTACAAAACTACAACTACAAGCCTTCCTACAATGACAGTTTTCTTGCATATTCAGAAAAAGGGATCAAAGGAACCATAGAAACTGGTAACAACTAATAAGAATCACATACTAGTTTGCTATGTACTGCCGTCAGCATATACTATGTGACTGGTTGATTGCTGTACCAGCAACGATGTTGGTGGTGCTAGGACCTGAAACTTGATGTTGTTAAGCATTTATGTCTGTTGACTGAGTCCAGCACCAGCAGCCAGTGACAGTCTTTGACAGGGCGAAAGGGTCTTCACTATTTTTTTTACTATATATCATAGTATCAAACATGCATTGACATAATCATAATTGTTGGCAGGAAATTCGCAACACATCAAGCCATCTACCCAGTCGACTTGTTGGTCTGCCTGCTCCACACCTCATGGGTGCACGACCACCACCAGGAATTTCAGGACAGGCTGGAGGAGCGAACGCCTACAGACCTATACAACAGACTCCGACTCTCGATCAACTGAGGCACACACGGATGAACATGAACCAAACGGCACTGGCTGCTGCAGCCCAAACCACCTCTGCGGCACATGTTCGACCAACCCAAGCAGACATCCAAAGCCATCTCTTTCCCACGCAGCAAAGCCAGGCACCGAGATCGCAACCAGTGCCACGGGCAGCAAGTCCTTCGCCTCTACAGCGGGCGCCACCACATCTGCAACCCCCCAGTGTACCACCCACTGTTCCAAGCACACCTCAGGTTGGATCTCCACATGGTCTTCCACCAGAGCTCCCTGTGGATGAGAGCTGGCGCCCCACAGGACAGATGAGAGGGAGTCTAACAGGCAATGCTTACAGTTCTGCGATTCGGCACTATCGGGGCCGGTCTGAGCAGCAGCAGGGCCAGCCTCGGCCTCCCAGCACTTCTGGCGCGCGAAGGCCTCAGTAGCTGCCAGGCATTGCAGTGTTGCTAATTATCAAGCAGGACTGTGGGTTACCTGATTCTTTTGGCTCGTGTTTCGGCACTATGATGATCTATTTTAGTGTAGGTACGGAAGTCTAGTGAATAGTGAGTAGTTAGTGCTCGGCTTGTCTACCACGCACCTGTTTGTAACCGGTTCTAGCACACACCTGCTTGTAATCAGCTACAAAGTCGGCAGCGTAGCATACGACCAGTGCTGTAAAGTGCACTCTGATGATGTTAAATTAGTACTTCCTTCGTCCTAAATTATAAGTCATATCAAGAATCTTGTAGAGTCAAAGTTTTTCAAGTTTGACCAAATTTATATAGACTAAGTATCATTAGATTTTTTGTTAGTTATATTTTTATAGTGTACCTATTTTATGACATAAATCTTTATATTTCTCTCTATTTTTTGTTAAACTTGAAAATGCTTTGATTTTTCAAGATTCTTGGAATGACTTATAATTTGGAACGGAGGGAGTAGTAGTATATATCAGGTAATCAATCACTTTTAGACCCAATTTGGAATGTTGGAATTTTTATTCCAATGTTTTTCCTGTGATTGAACTGATTCATGTGCTAGTGAAAATAAACAGTTAACTAGCGCATCTGAACAATGTACTGGTGTATATGCTTTCGTTCCTATGCTGGTGTGATGAAGGAAATGCTAGCCTGTTCTGAAAAGTTCCTATGCTGGTGTGATGAAGGAAATGCTAGCCTGTTCTGAAAAGTCGGCTGAAAGTACTGTTTACTGATTTATTGTGAGATAAAAACATTGCAAAAAAAAGTATGACTTATAAGATTGTCTTATAAATCGTATTTTTTCTGTTAGCAGTGTTTTTCTTCTGTTAGCAGTGTTTTTCTTAGTACCAGTCAAGTACTAGTATCCAGTTTTGCTTTCTTTACTTACCAAAGTAGTTTTCGTATAGCTTTATTATTTGCCTTATATAAATCTGTCCTTAGCTTACCAGAATCGCCGGAATCGTTTTTAAATTTGCTGTACCGGTTGCCCCCCGATTTGCATTCCGATTTGTCAGTTTTGCCGGAATGGCGAAGATCAAACTCAGTTGAAATTTAATAGTATTTCGCATGAAAAGCTTATACAGGCAAATGTGGAGACACAAATAGAGACCAAAAGGAGGAGGAACAAGGTGTCAAAAAAGGAGGAACAAATAATTTCACTGGCACAAGCACAACTGGTTCATAGCCTCCTGAACTATGGGGTGATGTCTACTTTGGATAGTTCAGGAGGGTCCTGAACTATGGTGTGATGTCTACTTTGGATAGTTCAGGAGGGTCTGGATTTGAACGGTTTTGGATAGTTCAGAAGGTAAATTAGACTGTTTCATAGTTCGGGGGTAAAGTAGACACCACCTCATAGTTTAGGGGTGATGTAGACTTTTTCCTTTCCAAAAATGTGCCCGTATCCGTATCACTTCACTAGCATGTGTAGACGTACTATAGGCTGCTGTTTCTGGCTCGTGCGAGTTATGACGTCAGTCAAATAGGCGCTGATTCATCCGCCCCGCCTGATCCCACCCGCTATATATCGGATCGACGGCCGCCTCGCATGGCCGCAGCAAGACTCCGGTGCGCGGCCGCCATCGCCATCGCCACAGCTGTCCCCGCCGCCGCGGCGCTCCCGCTCCCGCTCGCGCTTCGCCGCCACCGGGCCTTCCGCCGCGTCCCCGCGGCGGCCGTTTGCCTCCGGTTCTCGTCGTGCCGGATCCCGGCGCCGCCGAGGAGAGCAGCCGCGGCCATGTCGTCGTTAGCGGCGGCGGCGCAGAGGACGGAGCACGAGGCCGGCGCGTGGTTTGCGGTGCCGGGCCTCAGCCTCCGCGACCACCGGTTCGCCGTCCCGCTCGACCACTCCAGTCCCGACCGCGGGGACACCATCACCGTCTTCGCGCGCGAGGTCGTCGCCGGTAGGTCGCGCTTGCCTGCTTCCCCTCGCCCGACTGCGATCCACCGTCCGTGCAGTGTTAGTGCTGGGCCTGTAGTCTTTGCTCGATGCATGTGTGGGTGTGTTACGTTACGTTTCGGTAGAAATTGGAACGATGTGGAGGTGTGTTACTTGGGAAGTACGGACGTAATTGACTAGATTTGGACATGATCAAAGAATCATGGCAGTGGCTCATCGGTGCTACTGCATCAGGCCAGCCTGCTTAACTTAATTCTAGGTATATGTTTCTGTCAAACTAGGAGCAAATTTGTTTGGAGAACTGACAAGTAGATCTTTGTCGCCACCAATGCAATTATGTAAACGCTGTCGCAACCTGCAAATGTAAAGGAGAAGAAAGACTTTGGCGAAGTCACTTCATGAAACAATTTAAATTTAGCTGGTGTATCTACTGGTTTAGGCTTGTATGTATGTGAATTTGTCCTTATCATGTTGGGAGAGCTGGAATCACTACGTGCTTTAGTGCTTCTGTGGTTATTGGAAATATTAATGGCCCTCATGTTTGAATTTTGAACTGTTCCAGCTGGGAAAGAAGACGTATCTCTGCCTTATTTGTTGTACCTCCAAGGAGGGCCTGGATTTGAGAGCCCCCGTCCCACGGAAGCAGGTGGGTGGTTAAAGAAAGCTTGTGAAGACCACCGTGTTGTGCTGCTAGATCAGGTAAAAAATGCACGGTAGAATTTCTTGGGTAGATCCTGAGTTCTCTCCGTCCTTGTTCGTTCTCCCCTTCCCTTGGATTGTCTTGTGTTGACATCCTTCTTATTTTCAGCGGGGAACAGGATTGTCCACACCGTTGACTCCATCATCTCTTTCGCAAATTACATCTCCTGCAAAGCAGGTGGAGTACCTGAAGCATTTCAGGGCGGATAATATAGTTAAGGATGCAGAAATTATTCGTCTACGTCTTGTACCAGATGCTAAACCTTGGACAGTCCTAGGACAGGTATGCTATCTGACACACACTTAGTAGATCAATAATGTCATCATAAGGATTTGGGGACATGTATATATGTACCACTTTTCTATTAGATATTTCAACAGAAGAAGTATTTGTATGGGACAAATGCTCCTCAACTTGATTCTGAACTTTTCTAATAGTAAAAATAAAGTTGATGATTTCATGTTAGTTGTTAACATCAATTAAGTATGTGAAAAGACATGGGAGCATGAAAGGTAAGGCTAACTTATCTGTACTTTGCTGCTCTGCAGATAAAGCCTTAAAAATATTCAGCATTTAGTTATTGTTCTTCATTCACAAAGTCATGTATTCTTTTTGGGATGTAGCACTCTGCTTATGGCACTATCTACATGTTCTTAATTGCAGAGTTATGGTGGGTTTTGTGCCGTTACATATTTGAGTTTTGCTCCAGAAGGCCTGAAATCTGTTCTTTTGACTGGAGGGCTTCCACCACTGGGCGAGCCTTGCACTGCAGATACGGTGTACAGAGCCTGCTTTAAACAGGTTCAACAACAAAACGAGAAGTACTATAAGAGGTATCCCCAAGATATAGAAGTCGTTCATGAGGTTGTAAGATACTTAAGTGAATCTGAAGGGGGAGGGGTAAGTCACTTTAACAGTCAATATATCTGTGATGTTGGAAACTTGTTCTTATGCAGCACTGCTTTTGCAGGTTCTTCTTCCATCTGGTGGCCGATTAACCCCTAAGATGCTGCAGTGTCTTGGATTGTCAGGTCTGGGTTCTGGTAGTGGATTTGAAAGGCTGCATTATCTGTAAGGAACACATTTGATCTTCTCATTCATGATTCGAGGGAAGAACACAATCTATCTGATCTGCACCATTTCTTGCTATTTTGTCCAGTGCAGGCTTGAGAGGGTGTGGGATCCTGCACTTGTTGCTGGAGCTAAAAAGAGCATTAGCTATTACTTCTTAAAAGAGGTGAAATCTCTATTACTCTTAATGTTGTACAGCGTTTACATTTTAATATTTCCAATGCTGATAACTTAACATTATATTCTCTAGTTTGAAATGTGGTTAGGTTTTGATCAAAATCCTCTTTATGCCCTCCTGCATGAGTCTATCTACTGTGAGGTAACTTGTGAACCTTAGACTAGTACTTACTATGTCATGGATTTATTGTCATGGCTTATTTGTTTATGGTCATGGATTCAGGGCTCTTCATCAAAATGGTCTGCTGAAAAGATTCATGGTGAATATGGAAGTTTGTTTGATCCTATTAAAGCTACAGAAGAAGGCCGTGCTGTGTATTTTACTGGAGAGGTACTTGTTTGGACATCTTGCTGAACCTTTGGGTAAAATCAAGTTAAAATGGAGCTTGTGCAATGTCGATAACCTGCCATGTGTTATTCTTTCATCTTGAGACAAACTATAAGCAGAAGCTGTCCGCCATCTGACTGCATTTTTTTTACATGTGCTTCCCTGAAATTCTCTATAATTCCTGTATTCAATTTTTGTTGTGCAGATGGTGTTTCCTTGCTTGTTTGATGAGATCCCTGCTCTACGAGACCTAAAAGAGGCTGCCCATTTGTTGGCTGAGAAGGAAGACTGGCCTCCCCTATATGATGTCAGCGTGTTGAACAATAATAAGGTATGTTCTTCATAAGGGTCATACCATAATTGATACTGTAGAAGAAGTTGCCATCTAATATTGACATAATATACATGATTACTTAAAGTTTAAAAAAAAAACAATTCGGTATTTCCAGCTGACTCCGGTCGGGATTGCAGCTTGTTAATTTTATTATCAGCACTTGGGAATCCTTTCTAAACAACTTTAGTATCTGAATTCCCATGAAGGGTGCAGAGTCTCCAGACCACTCTAGCGTACTATAAGAATTTCAGTTGCATATATGCTTTTGTCTGTTATACACGTTTTATATAATTTTAGAAAATTAGCTGGTGTGGGGGCGTGGGGTATGCGTAGTAGTTTGCTCATCGCAATGGCATCCTGCAGGTTCCAGTCGCGGCTGCAGTATACTACGAGGACATGTACGTTAACTTCAACATCGCCAAGGAGACCGCCTCCCAGATAAGGGGGATCCGGCTCTGGGTGACCAACGAGTACATGCACTCGGGCATCCGCGACGGCGGCTCACATGTCTTCGAGCATCTCATGGGTCTTCTGAACGGCAAGAAGCCTTTGTTTTAGCTGTTTCTCGAAACCCTACTATGTAGGTTCGAGTCAGTTGAGCTGAACTTACTATGATTGAAATGAGCAAATAATGAGGTCCTTTTGATTTCTTGTAAATTAAAGTGAACAAATGAATAATGTTTACGACATCCCTTGTAAACGTTTCACGAATAATGTTTAACATTTTGAAATTTTGGTCCGCAACTACATCATAGAACATTTCACGAATAATGTTTTAACATTTTGAACAAAGTCCAAACAAATCCATTTTGTTTCAAACAGGTTTGCTTCTTTTTTAACAATGCAAAATTTTCTTTACAATAAGCCTAAGCCTCCTTTGTACCTGCCAAGCTCATGCTGAGTGTCTGCCCCTAAGGGCTCATGGATCTACAGAGAAGCTCAGATCCCCTTCACATAAAGGAGATGGCAAATAATTAGCTCTAGCTTCTCCCCTAGATATTAGCTCTTAGCTATTTTTGTGGCTACAACTATCTGTGGTGAAGAAAAAATTGAGCGACTACAAGCAACAACAGTAGATGCTACAAACTGCTCATTCTGGGCAGATAAGCAGCTTTCCATGTGTCCACAGAAGTGACGAGTCAGCTTTCTCTTAAGTTCCTCCGCCTCTAGTTGCTGGGTTAAAATGTGTCTTGGTGACCACCAGGAACTTCCGGCTACTAAAATTCTGTCATGCTGGGCAGAATTCTGTCATGCTGCTCAGATGGAGCGCTTCCTGGTTATCCATCATGGCTGGAGGCCTGAAACTTAGATCTGCTAAAACCCCTATTCAGCACCCCACCAATGCCGCATTATACCATACTTGTTAGCCGACTAGCACTAGCCACCGAACCTTTCCTTCGCCGGCGGCGTTTTTGTTGCATTCTACAACTAAGATACAACATAAGGCCTGCATGTTGGAGAAAGGCAATAAGGAAAGGAATAACACAGCATGTATTCATAACTTAGTCAATTAGTGTTTGTTACTGACAAGCAGTGGCAGCGAAGCAAGGTACCATCCATTGGCTTGCCATTGACATTCCTATGTCAACCTGCAAAACAAAAATCAGCATATTCCAGCACTGTCCAGTGGGTAAATTGCTAGTAACTGCTTCCCACTTAAGAAAAGCTAGTTTATCTAATTCTGCTCACTAAATATATGCCATGAACTAATATCTTCTAACTAAAGAAGGCATGATTATTGAATGCATAAACTTCTACATAACTCTGTGAGCTGTCTCCTACAAGAAACAACACTTGAACTTTTTCTATCATATACATTCACATCCTACATAGGGGGAATATTGTCCACTACAACCTTCTGTTTTTTCACTAGACTAGAAATACTATAGTTAGGCCTTCTTTGGTAGGGCTCCTCCTTCACTGAGAAACGGCTCCTCCTACTAAACGTTTGGTAAGGCTCCTCCGCAGGAGCAGGAGCTGGAGCCGTAGAGGAGCCCTACCAAAACGGGCCTAAATCCTTTTTAATGGCTCTATGTTATCATCTGGAGCTAAAAGTATGATCTGCTACTATGTAGAATTTATACTACAATATAACAACAGGAAGATACTAGTCAAGTTCTATCAGTAAAAACTGTTGGATTAGTGCATATACTGCAAACTATGATGGTAAAGCTCAAACTGATCCTTAAGTCACAATTATTCTTTCCTTAATATAAGCAAGTCAATTATTTTTCATGTATCACAATCCAGTTAAAGAAGTCAAAGTTCAAGATGCATACCTCCTCATGACCAATAAATCCAAAATAATCTCTTTTATCATCAAATTTAGCAACGTTTGGTGTCGAAAGATTTCTTTGAAGCCTTTCAACTTTATCTTGTCTACTGTCAGTAGTTTGTATTGTTACATTGGGAGAACTAGAACTTTCATGCATCTGGTACTCTGGAAGCTTTCTTGATGTGCCTGTTGGTTGGACACCATAACCTTTTGTTCCCCAAACCTCAAACCGGGAATCTTGGTAGCAAATCAATTCCTTGCCAACAACTGTTGAGTATGTTGAAAAGTTTACATCTGTTCTACGTGATGGCTGATGGATATTCTCAAAAACTGGAAACTTTAACTGTGCTGCCTCTGAGAAAAGGACAGGATCTTTCACTCTGTTGCCAGTGAACTCCAATATTTTTCTCAAAAGCCAATAGCAGTTTGTTACCATGTGACTACTGTCAAGACAATTTGAATCACCATAGACTGCAATCCTCCCTTCCCCTGCTTCCATCACTCCAAGAATTGAGGAGAGCTACAAGAGAGAGAAACCAATAAGCCTTACATATTAATACATACAGCAATATAATATATATTTATATAATAATGTAAAACAGTACCATCAGACAAGATTGAGTCATACAATGTGATCAAAACATGTTTAATCCACTAGAAGAATTGAACACCGAATGGCTAACTGTGCTCGTTAGTATTCAGTCTATTTTGAAGGGATATATATTTATTATCAGTTCTCATCACAAAATATTTAAGCTCTGATGGGTGTACCATTTCCATACATACCAAATTTAAATTGTACAAACTGAGTACTTCCATTGGGACAAAAGCTTACATTACAATTTTCTTTTAGAATTTTGGAATAATACATTTTAGTAAACTGATATGTGGAGCAATCTAAACAACCAAAACTTTTTATTTAGGCAAGAGAGTTAAAAAGATGCCAAGTTTAGAACCTTGCACCCGCAGATATAGAGATGGTCTCATAAGTACTGAACTAAAAGCCCATATCCACTAACCTTGCTTTTCCCCTGGGTGCTTTCTGTATCCAGTGTTCCTATGTGATCTTGCACCGTCTTTGAGTTTTCCTGGAGCTGGAAGCTATGCAAGAAACCTCCCGCTGGAAATTGCACTATATCAGTTCCAGAAGCATAGTGGGTCTGCTCACCATTGATTGAGAAGTCACCAGTAAGTATTTTGTCCCCCAAAGCAATGCCAAATGGTGCCAGAAGTTCATTAATTGCAGGAATATTTGCACCTCCAGTAATTGGAGTCCACCAACTTCGGGTATTCTCATCAAAGAATGTCATCTTAACCATTGTATCAACATGGTACCACTCAGCAAAAACAGCAATACCAAGTCCCTTGTGTATAACATCATCCCTAAGTTTCTGAATCTCTTCATCAAAGTATTCATCCTCAAGATCAACCATAAGCAATGTCCCATAATTGCTAGCATCAAAGCAAGTAAGTGGTGATCCAAGTGTCTCAATATAGTACCCTGCATCTCTTAACATGTTGAACAGAATGTGAAAGTTCGTGTGCAAGTGGTCACCATGCCAGTCAAGGATATCATTATGAACATTAAGGGAATCCCTTGGAACATATCCCGAGGGATACTTAATATTATGATATTGGTCCCACAATATCCTTTTTGACCTAACAGGTGTTGGAACTACCTTGATCTTCAAGTGAAGAACACATGTACTACTCCGTGGGCTGCTTTCTCCATGAGCTGCTGGGGTATAAATAGTCAGAGTAACGTTGCCACTAATTATGCCTGAAAACTGAGAACCCTCATCTTTAACTTGCAAATGTAGAGCAAGATATCCCGTCCAGGGCCAGATGACATCTGAGTAGGTGAAGTGAACACTAAGAAGATTGCCAATATCCTCAGAAGGTTGCCATAAAGGCTGATCCTTTACATAACCAATCACCCCCATCCCATTCAGAATTGTAGCATTGAAGATTACTGGCATAGCTCCAGCATACATAGGTTGACGACAAAAAGGCCAGAAATATGGACAGTCAGTGAAGTCAAGCATAGTAGGAAATATGCTTGCACGTGGTTGGTAATTTTTCAAGATTTCATATGACTGCCAGCTGGAAACAAATGGTACAATAAGTGAGTATGATGTTGAGCAATGCAAGGGAAAGTAAAGATCAATATGATGATGCCTCTGGAGCTTAAACGGATACACCCTTAATGTCGTAAAACAATGGAGATATGGAATAAGATAAATCTGAAAGCACTAAGCGGAAATTCTTGTGTGGCAGCAGCTGCTGCAGCAACCACTCCTGCAGCTACTGTTCTTCGCAGAAGAAAACAAGCAGCGGCGGCTGCAGAAGCACGCTAAGCAGGCCGGAAATATCCAACAACAGGAAACAGACCTTGTAATTGCTGATTTTGTAATTTATGAAAAAGGTATCCAAAAAGAGGGTAAGGAACTCACAGATCAAGCTTGCCAGCACCTTGTTCATACATGTTCGGACCTGAAAGTTTAGAAGCACCCTCAACAAGGGCCTGTTTCATAGCAGCAGGGTTGAGGATCAATTTCCGCTTGTCTTCAGGTATAACACTAACAAGCAAGCATACTACACCAGCAACCACCGGGCTTGCTACACTGGTGCCTGAAAGGGTCTTACAGCCTGTGCTGATCTTCGATCCAATTATATCTCGACTATATGCAACAACATCAGGTTTCACACGACCATAACTGCAGAATAGAATACATAGTTCTAAGATAGCTATTTTTTCAAGGAGTGACGTGAAACATGTAAAAGACAATGGTTACTCTGAAAGGTCAAACTTTTTACCATTATACAATATGTATTCACCTTTGCATTGTAAAGTTAATTAGTACTCCAATTTTTCCAACAATAACACAAGTAACACAAGCTTGTTAAGGCTATGTCTACAAGTTAAAGAAACAGCTTCTCATCATGCACCAGAAAAACTCACAATTAAATTCTTATGAAGCAAAATTCTCATAAAAAAACCATGCACAAATAGAAGTAATTGCTGAATCGTGCTTCATCAATTCCACTATTCCCATGAAGTATCATAAGATAAAAGCAACGGAGCATAACCACAGAAGACAATATTAAGATGTCATATGTTACTTCAAGCATGAGAAATAGCACAGGACCATCTTATGTGCTAATGTGCAGACTACAGATGGTCATGTTTGGTAAGAATGAACCTGAAAAGTACCTCTTATGTGTGGGAGGATACCATCATACATAACTAAAAACATCCAATTAAATTTTGAAGAAGACTATATGCATGGGACCTTACACAATCATGATACAGTTTCATATGCTTTGCACATTGATGAGACATGTGAGTAGCGGTCATGAAAGCTAATTCTTTTTTCAATAGAAATCTAATCGTCATTGCCTTTAGACTACAGAAATGATGAAACCAGACCAAGATAAAATTAAAAAAGAAACAGCAGTGAGATACTAAGAAAACTGTACCGCCAAGATAGAAAATGTACCCATGAGGAAGTTCCCACGTAGTCATGCCTCTTGAGGAAAATGAAGCTATATGGTTATTGTAATCAATACCACCAACACCAATAACATCGCTTTGATCAGCTGGGTTGTTTAATGTGCCATAAAGAGGCCCGTCATTTCCAATAGCTGATACCATAATAATGTTGTTTGCTGTGAGCTCCCAGACCTACAGAACCAGTCGATAATAAAAATTTCAAGTTTCACTATAGACCTGTTTAAATACTGTTAACAAAAGGGTTTTTTTTCACTCATTAAGCAGCAGACGTGATATAGTATTAGTTTTTATGTTGGTTTCACAGGTCCCCTTTTTTGAGCTCAATAGCAGAAAATATGCTTAATAATGTTGTTTATAGTATTAGTTTTTATGTTGGTTTTAAGCAGCAGACGTGATAGCAAGGAAAATTCATAAAAACTACACATACAAAACCAAAATAAATGTCCATCATATTTTATAAAAGGGCTATCAGAATAATCAGGTAGCTACTAAAACAGTTAAGATGTGTGAAAGCATAACGAAAAATAGTAAAATCATCACCAGGCTGTACCTTTTCCACAAAGGGGAGATCCAGGTAATCAGGTCCACCAATGCTCAAGTTCAAAACATCCATACCGGTAGCTATCGCGTAGTTAAATGCATCCAAGAACCATGATGTGTAGGATATCTGCACTGAGAACAAGACGAAATTCTCAAAATCTTACCAGTATGCACTCCAATGGAGTGGTACTATGTACATTTGTCAAAAAAAAAGTACGTCCATGATACTATAAGTTTTCTATAATTCATAAAAAACATGGTAGAGTTGGAATTCCTTTTCTTTTGTGACGGAAGTTGTTGAAAGTTGTGCTTTAGAGACCTTCTAGATATCCAAAGTGTCACTTCATGAGAAGGTGGTAGGATTCGACAATACCAAATGTTGCATATTCAGCCAAATCCAGTACCTGGGCATCTGTGAAGACTCGAAAAGCATATATCTCGGTATCAGGTGCGAATCCAGGGCATTCTGCATCTTGGCCAGCAATAACTCCTGCTACAAATGTTCCATGGCCAAGGTTATCATTTAGTGTGTCTTCATTTGTCCAATTTGTGCGCTCCTACAAAATTAGCCTCTTAAGTAATGTTTTTCACCTTGCTTCAAGAAAAGAAGAATCCTGGGGGATGCAATTTCAAGAAACAATGTGAGATTAAGATTTTCTGCAATATTTGTCTAATCTAGCAGAAAGTTCTGGTTTAATTTTCCATGAGGGAATTATATATGGTCAGTTTGCTGCTACAGTTCCAATACATGACTATTTGACATGAATCAGTGCAACAGATAATGTGCTATATGGTAAGAAAAATGGAAGGAAATGAAACCAAACCGTGGTATGATATTACACATATTATCCAGGTCCTGTTTGGCACAACTTAAACTTATGTATGTCAGTATAAACTAGCTCATGGAGAGGTGCTGTGAAAAGCAGGTTTCTGAAGAAGCTACGAGCCTAAAAAGCAATATGTTTGGCAGCCTAGCTTTCTCCAGCTTTTTCATGGGTCCTCTCCTGTGGGACCCAGGTTTCATTGAGAGCTCAGCCTCATTTGTCCTCTCAGCCAATTGGAGCGGTGGTTGCCGGCGGGTGCGTTACACCATCCTGGATCAGTCATCAGCTCCCAAGGCAAGAGCTTGGCCAAGTAGGAATTGGATCATGGCCGCAGAATCAGCTCCGACATTTGGGTTCGAGCAGACTCGAATTGTGATTCGGGAGGAGCACACACATAGAACCATAGAAGGAGTGGGGCCTGTCGAAGTAGAAGTGAGAGGGGAAGCTTCTCAGCAGTGGGATGACTCCATGGAGTCTGAGAGCTTGGGCTGTGGAGGGCCCTCGGGAAAGCAAATCTCACTAGAGAAGTGGCCTCAGGCGAAACAAATCTCAACAGCGGGTGGTGTAGGCATCAAGCGAGCAGACTGAGAATCTTGATTCCAGCTCGGGCAGCAGTGAAGGATCTCGTCGAGGGAGGGTATAGTGCAGGCAGAGGCAGCATGAAAATAAGTGGTGCCAAACAGCACCTCAAGAGTCAAGACTGTAGACCAGACCAGCAGCATGCACTTACTTCAAGGTCTGTTTCATTGCCTTCCAAATTCATGCCATTTGAACTTCTTATGCTGGTATGTTAAGATCATTGTCGATGAAAACAAATGCAACAGTATACCTTAATATTGCGAAAGTGTGGATGATCGGCCCGAATACCAGTGTCAAAAATGGCCATTTTCACTTTCTTGCCAGTGAAGCCTCTTCCCCATAATCGTTCAGCTCCAAAAAGTGATGTAACTTGTGATCTCTGTCAAATGACACATTATACAATGTTAAAACATGCATAGGTCCATGTCAACTGACAAATTATGGACAGTTGACAGTGGAGATTTATCAGATCTATCTAACATTGTACTGAAGAATCCATATGCATAAATCATATAATGGTTAATTGAGTTTGGTTATTAAACTGTGACTGTATATATCCTTTGATCATATACATTAAAATTACAATTGTAGTCAAGACTCAAGAAGCTCGGTCAAATGAATATTGTCAACTGTCAGATTACCATAAAACTACCATTAAATATTTAAATCACAATGGGTAAATGAACTTCACTCAACAAGCTGATATCAGAAAAGTAGCAATCCCCAAAATGGACTGAGCAATTAAAACTTTAAAAGATAAAAGATAGGTGCTCATTATTTTGTGTCTAATTTGCCTAATTTGCAGTTTGCAAGAAATTCTTGAAAGAGCACTGTAGTGATTAAAACTGATATTTGACAAAAAGACAATATATCTTCAATATGAACCTGACAATCTGGTGAATATAAATTTTCCATTTCCAAAGAAATGCCAAAAAATAGGTAAATTTTTTATCTTCCAAGTATAAAGCATCCAACAGTCTAATCCAAACCTTTGCATGATAGAAGCTAGCTTTATACTTATCCTGTTATCCATATGGTGCTGGTAGCTTTCAATGTATCACAATCAACTACTTATAACATTGATGAACCGGGTTGGATCTCAGTGCCATATAGCTATGCTATTTCAGAAATGTCCTAATTTCAGAGCTGATTATACACTAATACTCATTTTAAACTCGAGACTACAATCTGAGACCATATCCATAAACAAGTATGAAGAAACTATATGGAATGGAATATCTCCATTCTTCTAGTTATTAAGCTGCCAACACTTGATTATCAAACACATACAAAAGCATCATTTTGATTATTCATTTCGCGTACAAAGCCATAATACAAATACGGGAACATATCTAGTGCAAACCACAACCTCCGTGAAAACCCATGCAAACCATGTCAAAAAAGTCATATAAATTCATCAAAAAAATCACACATGTAGATGATATGATGATACACAACCTTGTAA
>Ga0182004_10000327_pt1 | contig 27003 bp, 15 predicted proteins | sample Sormic07211540_1_FD_120479 | JGI IMG/M metagenome (GOLD analysis project Ga0182004, IMG submission 120479) | Endophyte microbial communities from Sorghum bicolor roots, Mead, Nebraska, USA - 072115-40_1 MetaG | ecosystem: Host-associated > Plants > Roots > Unclassified | place: USA: Nebraska...
GGTCGAAATTGACGAGACGAATCTTTTGAGTCTAGTTAGTTCATGATTGGACAATATTTATCAAATACAAACGAAAGTGCTACAGTGTCCATTTTCCAAAAATTTTCGGAACTAAACAAGGCCTGAGTCCTGACCGCCTTTTGTTGCTGCCGCCCCGCCTCCTTTGTTTGGATGGACGCGCGACCGACGCCAACGACGACGCCGCGTGAACCCCTTTTGAGTGCACGCGCGGACACGAGGCGCGCAAAGCGTCCACCGCTGCACCACCCTCGGCTCCCACGCCACGCCACGGCGTGCCTGCGAAAATCTGCCAAATGCGCCCGGCACGCCAGGCCCCTGTTGCCCGGTGGAAGAAAAAGGCAGATCGCGGATCCTCCCCTGCCGCGCGCACGGCCATCCAATCCAACCGTCGGTTTCGTCTCCTTCCCGCCACCAAACTTCCCGGGCTCCGGAGCCACGGCTCACGAGTCACGACTCACGACAGACGAACGCTACCGCCGGAGCTGGGCAGCCTGGCAGGATCGTCGGATTGTTGTTAGCCTGGCGCGGGGCGGAAACGGAGCAAGGAACAAAACGGGAAAGCGATTCCTTGCTTGCTCCGTTCCGTTTCTCGCGCTTCCCGTTCCACGGTTCCCGTCCTCCCTGTCCCTCCTCACCTCAGCCCTCACACACACAGCCAGGGGTCCCACCAGCCAAAGCAGCGGCACGCCGGCACTGGCAGTCCAATCCAAGCCCGACCCACTGACAGCTCCGCACACAGCAATACCGACCCCACGTGTCATCGGGATAGGCTCAAAAACTAGGCGTTGGCCAGCAGCCGGCATGGCACCATGGGTCTATAGGCAGCGCAGCGCAGCGCAGGCAGACAGACAGACACCTGTCCGGCCGTCAAACCTACCCTCTCAAAAGCGGCTACAAAGATCCACACCGCACTCGCCCGCCGGGGCTGCTGCCGCTGCTAGTTTGTTGCGGACTGTGCTGTGCACGGCAGAAGGCTACACAACAGCATCGGCGGCGAGCGTATACGTATCCGCGCGCACACACCAGTACAGCGCCCAACCACCTCCCCACCATCCCCTCCCCAACCCCATCATCATCACCACTCGCCACCCTCCCGCCTGCCCGCCTGCTCGCCATGGTCTCGCTCGCTGGCTCCCAGATCCCCTCGCCCTCGCCGGGGCAGAGCCCCTGCGCGGCCGCGCGGCCACAGCGCCGCCAGGGTCACTCCATGCGCACCATCCGCTCCGCGCTGCTGCAGCCAGACTCCTCCCCGGGGTCCCCGTCCCCGGCCTCGCGCGATGGCGGCGCCGACGCGGGCGACTCGGACATTGAGAACCTCACCGACTCCGTCATCGACTTCCACCTCCGCGAGCTCGCCGCCACCGCAGGGCCCGCGCACCCGGCGGCCGTCGCCAAGTCGTCCTCCGCCATCAACGCCGCCGCCACGGAGCTGCTCGACCTGTCGCGGGACTTCTCCGACTACTCCAGCTTCAACTCCGACATCTCCGGGGAGCTCGAGCGCCTCGCCGCTGCTGCGGGGGCGGCGGTGCCCAGATCCGACGCGCCGGACGCCGCCGCCGTGGATCTGAACGACCTCGAGTCCATGGATCTGTCGGCGGACGCGGCGCCGCTGGAGCGCGTGGAGCCGTTCGTGCTGGCGTGCGTGCAGGCGCTCGGGCCCGACGCCGGGCCGGACGCGCGACGCGCCGCCGCGGCCAGGATACGCCTGCTGGCCAAGCACCGGTCCGACATCCGCGAGCTGATCGGAGTGTCGGGCGCCATCCCGGCGCTCGTGCCGCTGCTGCGGAGCACCGACCCCGTGGCGCAGGAGAGCGCGGTCACCGCGCTGCTCAATCTCTCGCTCGAGGAGCGGAACCGCTCCGCCATCACAGCCGCGGGCGCCATTAAGCCGCTCGTCTACGCGCTGCGCACCGGCACGGCGCCCGCCAAGCAGAACGCCGCGTGCGCGCTGCTCAGCCTCTCGGGCATCGAGGAGAACCGCGCCACCATCGGTGCCTGCGGCGCCATCCCGCCGCTCGTCGCGTTGCTCTCCGCGGGCTCCACGCGCGGCAAGAAGGACGCGCTCACCACGCTCTACCGCCTCTGCTCCGCGCGTAGGAACAAGGAGCGCGCCGTTAGCGCCGGCGCCGTCGTGCCGCTCGTGCACCTCATCGGCGAGCGCGGCAGCGGCACGTGCGAGAAGGCAATGGTGGTTCTGGGGAGCCTCGCGGGCATCGCCGAGGGCCGCGAAGCCGTGGTGGAGGCTGGCGGCATCCCCGCGCTGGTTGAGGCCATCGAGGACGGCCCTGCCAAGGAGAAGGAGTTCGCCGTGGTGGCGCTGCTGCAGATGTGCTCCGATTCCCCGCATAACCGTGCGCTTCTTGTACGCGAGGGCGCCATCCCGCCACTTGTCGCGCTATCGCAGTCCGGCTCTGCCCGTGCCAAGCACAAGGTACGCAGCACAAACCCCACCTTTCTCTTCGACAAATTTCAGTGCTACTACTAGTTCTTTACGTATAGCTATGCCCTATTGGCTAATCGGACATGATTTGCCTTGCTAAATTTTGTTTGAGTATAGATCAATGTTGAAGTCGTTTTGAGTGTTTGCTGATGCGACTGAAGTCACTTTTGCCAGTCAGTTTAGAACTGATTGTAGTACTAAACAGTATGCCGCGAAGTTATCAGTTTGAGTTTGATTGAAGTGTGATTGACACCATAGTACTGAAAAGTACACTAAACCTAGACGAAGGAAAAGGCTCGCTGTACATGCACTCGTTGTTTAGTTAGATTTTTACCTCTGTTCCTAAGAAGTGCTCGGTGTTATCCACGTTTGTTAAAAGGCCTTCATGCGTGCTAGGTGGCATGCATATCAAGTCAGATGTTGACCTCTGGATTCCATTCAAATTGTGGAGATACGCACTTCGTTTAGGCCTTGTTTTGTTACCAAAAAATTTCAAGATTCCTGTCACATCGAATCTTGCGGCACATGCATGGAGTATTAAATTTAGACGAAAACAAAAACTAATTATACAGTTTGTCTGTAAATCACGAGATGAATCTTTTGATCATAATTAGTTTATGATTGGACAATATTTATCACAAACAAACGAAGTGCTACAGTACCCAAAATCCAAAATTTTTGCCAACTAAACAAGGCCATGTCTTGTTTAGTTCGCAAAAATTTTCAAGATTCCCCGTCACGTCGAATCTTTAGTCGCATGCATGAAGTATTAAATAAAGATAAAAATAAAAACTAATTACACAGTTTACTTGAAATTTGTGAGATTAATCTTTTGAGCCTAGTTACTCCGTGATTGGATAATGTTTGTCAAATAAAAACGAAAGTGCTATAGTAGCCAAAAAAAACCAAAATTTTGCGAACTAAACAAGACCTGATTTTTTTACATTTGTCAAGTACAATCGAGGATCTGTTAAATCTTCCAAGGACTACAGGAGGATACGCTTGCTGTCTTCTGCACTGCAAGTCAACACTGCAGTGCTTGTGCTACTAGCTTTGGTCCTTCGAGGAAACAACATATGGAGGACCATGTTAAATTAAGAAAACTCCTAATAATTTCTTTAAGGAGAGTAGAGGAATAGCTTGGAACAATGTCCCCTCATTTGTCTGGCTTACAAGTTACAAAGCATGTGCTAATCAGTTTTAGCGAATCTGAAAAGTCCTTCCGAATTCTAGAAGTTGTGATGTCACTAAGGTTATGTTGCATAATTTGCAGGCTGAGACTTTGCTTGGCTACCTGCGGGAGCAGCGACAAGGAGTTGGCTGCAGAGCTGGAGCAGTTACAGCTACTAGTTTGGCTAGGTAAAGCAAGAATTAAGTGGTCGAAATCTGCTCCATTCTCTGTGGGAGTCTTGAGAGGAGATCAGCTACGACAGGGGGGTGCGACGTTCAGATCATCTGTAAATAACAGCTGGTTCTGGTTGGTTTGGCTATGTGAATACACATGTGGTTTGCAAGTGAGGATGCTTGGTTGGTTACTAACGTAATGTCAGTTAAGAGGGAGGATTCAGGGTATGCTAGAAGATTTGGGTGGTAATGATGATGATGCTGGTTTGTAGTAGCTGTGTACAGGATGCTAGGGTGTGGTTGCTTTGTCTTGTCAGGTTATAGGGAATGTTGGATCGTCAACCATGTGTTTTTTGCTTGAGGTTCCGAGTCCAAATTCCTCTGTTTCTTTTTATCTACTCAGTTTGTCACATGTTTTGCGAACATTTCGTGATTCTATTTTTGCTCTCAGTTGTTTCGTTGCTACTGTATGGGTCAAGGTATGGTCAAGACATCAGCTTACTCTGCTGCCATGCATGATAGAGCTGATGCTTCCTTCCCGTGGTAGTACCATAACGTAAGAACCCTAATGTACTACAGTACTATCAAAAGATCGAGCTAGCACTTTGTAAACATGCTTTTCATCTAGATTACGCAGATCGACATTGACGGGATATGAGTGCCACCGAAGGAAGTCTCTGAACTCCACGACATCAGCCAACCATTTGGCTTGGCTAGCTGTCACGAACAGCGACTCCTTTTAATGGCTGCTCCTAGATCTATCAATCATCAATCTTGTCAGTTCTTATCACTATCAGAAACGTTAACCCAAAATGTGCAAGCCCTCGATCAAAATCTCATCGACAATCCAAATCCTGCATCTTCTGCTAGACATAATTGCCATCTCCGTGAGACAAGATCGGCACCACTCCCATCGCGTTACACAGGCTGCTGCATAACCTCAGGTCAGGTCACTGTCCTGGCTAGCTGGCTGAGACAGGCGTCATTGGCCCGTGTCCGGTGTCCCTCCCGGTGTCCTGTTCCTTGGCAGATGATTGGTGTTTGGCGCTGTTTAGGAGAGAAAATTTCGCTCCATCATCTTGTTTATAGCAGCATCAGAATATGACCTGTCTGACGGAGCAGGATAACGAATTAATTCGAGACTGACTCGCGGGCGCTGGCTGCCCCGGCTGCGCCCACAAGTCTCTGCAACTGACCTGGGTGGCTGGGTGCTCCTGTTGTTCAGTGCCGATTCATGGAACCTGGTGCGTGCATGCATGCATGCCAGGGATGTGACGACGATGTTGATTCGATCGGGTTGATCGCTCGCATGTTTTCGGATTTTGACACGGTAGCTTTTTCATTTTTATTTGACAAATATGTTTAATTATGAAGTAATTAGATTTATAAATCCGTCTCGTAATTTACAGACAAACTATGCAATTAATTTTTATTTATATTTAATGTTTCATGCATGTGTCGCAGGATTCGATGTGACGGGTAATTTTGAATTTTTTTTTGATTTTTAGGGTGAACTAAGGCCATTTTTTCAGAGATCTTGACCAACCAGACTGAAATAGTGAGATAGATGAAGACGACGAACGTTAGCTGAACCTATAGGCCAGACGCCAAATTTTCCCTCTGATTTGGCGAACAGCTTGCGGCAACTGGGCTGCAGATATTTAGAGTACGTAATATGTTAAGGAGTTTGGTGTCGTGCAACACTTGAGAGCTAGTAGAATAGAAACAAGAGGTGTGAACAAGCTCCGTCAGAATCAAGCTACCATTTCAAAGCTTGCTGCTCCAACGCCCAAATTGTATGGTCAATGATCTAGAAGTCTGGATGGAGGGACGGTCAGTGTGTTGCATATCTTTCATCATATTGCATGCTGGAGAGCTGTCCTACAGCCTACCACCAGTACCAACAGAGGTCACACGCCACGCAAGGAGCCATATTTGAGAGAACAGGGCCATTTCCTCAGGCTAACGAGCCAAATTTGCATCTGGTTTGGCCCTCTCTCTGTATCTGAAGCGTTCACAGCTTGGCAACAGCAAAGTCTTCAGAAGTTCAGATATTCAGCGATATCTTAACAAACGTCATATCGTGCACCACTCGTGCAAGGATCAAAAAACAAAGAGGCACGAGCGAGCTCCGTCGGAACGCTAAAACCGCTGCAAAGCTTGCCGCGTCGGTATCCGTCGTATGGACCATATCAGCCGCGGTCAGCGTATAGAAACGCTGAATCTATATGTCACTCGAGCAATTCGCCGGCTCTTGTCACTCGATCTTTTTCGGCCGTCCGATTCCTCTGTCCTCTTATCTCCACCGAGTCCTGTCCGTATAGGAGTACGTACACGAGACCATGCGCTAGTACCTACCAGACCATGCGCTGCAAAAGCAAGTGTCTCTATGAATCTCTCCTGCACGTAAATCATTCAATATCTCTTTCTATCCGAAACTCCCGCATGCAAATCAATCTCTTCCTCTCACCTATGTGTTTCCTTTGCATGCAAAACTTTCTTTCCCACATCTGAATTGTAGTTATTATGAATTTATATTGAATTTACAATATATTTATATTAAAGTTACAGTGATTATTTTGGTGTAACTTCTAGATAGAATTGGTGTAAGTATATAGCTATTTGAAAATTCTTTGTTTTGTTCATTTGTTGTTTTTTAATTTGTATGTATGCCTAATTTTGAATCCATATGTATATCTTTTCATCTGCAATCCATAGAAAATATCTGCTTAATTTGATAATCTTATTTTTGTTAATTTGATTTTGAGAAAAAAAAAATCGAGTGATGGAAGGCTCTAGGGTGGGGTGTAGACAGACCATAGAAAAGCTCAGAGAAAAAACGTCAGTTGGCGACCTTACATAGGCCTTGTTTAGTTCACTCCGAAATCCAAAAAATTTTCAAGATTTCCTATCACATCGAATCGTACGGCACATGCATGAAGCACTAAATATAGACGAAAATAAAAACTAATCACACCGTTTGACTGTAAATCACGAGACGAATCTTTTAAGCCTAGTTAGTCTATGATTAGACGATATTTATCACAAATAAACTTTCAGTTTTCGTAACTAAACAAGGCCATATCCTACCGCCGCCGCCGCGGACGGCCATACCACACAAACGCACACAGCCGAGACCGGCCCTGCCATAAACAAGTAAACCTGACGCTGTCTGCTTGGCAACTTGCAAAGCTATTCGCTTCATGATCTGTAAAATGAGCGGCGTGCACTGTTCCTTTCCCGCCGCTCCCTTCTCTCGTCCCCGTTACAGACTGTACACAGGGTGCAACAGTGCAGCACGAGGCCTTGTTTAGTTCCGAAAAATAAAAAGTTTTCGGTACCGTAGCAATTTCGTTTGTTTGTGACAAATATTATCCAATCATGGACTAACTAGTATCAAAAGATTCGTCTCGTGATTTCCAGCTAAACTGTGTAATTAGTTTTTGTTTTCGTCTATATTTAATGTTTCATGCATGTGCCGCAAGATTTAATGTGACGAGAAATCTTGAAAACTTTTTGGTTTTCAGGGTGAACTAAACAAGGCCCAGACAGCGGGAAAAAACTATCCTACGCGGCACTAGAAATCTTGGCGGCCGTCGCCGTCGATCGACCATGGAGGCTGTTGGGACGCTCCGCAGCTCCGCTGTGTGGTGCTGTTTTCGGCGGTTCCGTACGGCGAGGCACAGAGAGGAGAGAGCCGAAAGCGGCCCCGGCTGCATGGTCCGGTGACGAGGTGTTGCCGCCCGTAACGGCACGGCCATGTGCGCCGGCCGGCCGCGAGGACAGATGCGGCCGTGCTGTACCTGTACCTGTACTATCACCGCACAGGCACTGTGTTAGCACATCGCAGGAATCAGGATGAGGATCGTGTATTCGTGTAGGCATGTCGATGGAACCCAGCCCCCCCGTTCCGTCCGTGCAACACGCTGCCCCATCGACCATCGAATCTACCCACCAACACTACTTCAACAGTATTTTTTAGTGAAAAAATATTATTTTTTACTCATAACATTTCAGGATCAATATAAGCCGAATTTCAGCAAAACGAATATGACATACTGAGATAGAGATATACGTAGATATACTAGTAGAGTACAGTAGTGGATAGTGACACGCGGGGAGAGGCTGAAAGACGTAGTTGAGCGTTCCATTTCCACGATGTGCAGCCCCAATCAGTCAGGACTCGGGACAAAACGAGGCTACAATCCAAACAGGCCTCCCTCAGCTCGCACCGTCAGCATTTGTTTCTTCTCCCCGCTACGTCAAACGTTCAATCACGACGGCTCGAACGGTGGGCGATCGGCCATGGAGGCCGGATGGACCACTAGCATACGACGCATAACGCATTCAATGATTCAGATAGCCCAATCTTCAGAACAGCGTCCCTGTTAACTGTTATGCATGGATCAAGCATCGTACGGCCGCACAGCATTGCAGATGCACAACCATTTCTTCGTGCCCTACAACAGGATAAGAGCTATGCTACATTTGACTTCACCGGAGATACCTCTACCTGCTGCCTGCCAAGGCCGATCGATTGCAGTCAAAGTTGCTGTAGAAGAGCGGCAGCTCGGCAGCGGTACCTGCCGTCTGAACTCTGAAGAGGCGTAATGGCGATAGTTCACATGAAAGCTATGTGAACTTCTTGTCCCCTTAATTATTATCTATTTGAGGCTCTGAGCACAAAACTTTAATTGAAGGCCATGGAACTCTTCCAAGTGGAGATTTTGGGTGCTGGATTTCGTACTTGGGGGCGATCATTAGACATTAGTTGATGTTTAGTATTGGGCCGGCCGGCCCAAATCAGCTGTTTGGATGCCACTGCTCTGTCAACTCTTTTGATTTTTGAAGCCTCTCAATTATTCCTTTCGAGAGTTAGGCAGTTAGCATGTGTCGTCAACTTTGGAATTGTCATTGAACCTATGCGGTAGATCACTTGTTCCTTTGTTCAGATGGTGATGTTGCAGAAAAGACAGAAAGACTACTGATATGCCAGGTCTAGCTAGAAACCACCAAAGAGACGCGGCCCTGAATATGAGTGGATGACACGGTTGGGTCTTTGCCTCTTTTGGCCGCTGGTGTCCGCAGCTTATAACGTTTGATGTAAACTCTGTATTGGCTTTTCTGTACATATAAACACTGCAGCGGACACCAGCTTTTCTGTATATATAAACTCTGTATTGGCTTTTCTATAAACTCGTAATGCTAAAAAACACATAATTTCTACACCTATTAATTTATGTAAACACTACACATAGAAACTATGTTTTAAATGGATAATCTTTACAGAATATTTTTTATCCAATCTTATGTCTTCTCTCCCCTTCATTTACTTATCACATCTCTTTGTGATTTGGTTCCTTTTGTGGAGTTAGTTTCTTATTAAGGAACCATTTTCAGCTCACTCTTCTTTTAATTGCAGTGCCATATTATCTTTGTTTGCTTACTTGACATCTTAATTAATAAACGTAGAAACCATATGGTTTATTTCTGGGTTGGGAGTGCCCTAGTACTATTGTGGCAAGTAGTGGCTAGTTATGTGACATAGTATATCCTTGATTGGGCTTTTTTGGCTGCTGGGTTCAGCAAACATTGCCAAGCGCGGGAGAGCCTGTTTGAAGACAGATGCGTGATTAAACTGCACTGAGGAAAGGTCATTGCTAACGGGAATCTGATGGCGCTTTTCCCTGTGGACTGTGGTCACAACTCACAACTATAACAACTGCTGGATCTACAAGCAAGATACTTGCACTCAAGTTGCAATCAAGTACACGTTGATGTGCCCTCGGCCCCTCGCTTACTTTCGCTTGGTCAATCCATTACATCCGCACGCATGTGCGACCACAGCATCATGATGGAATTGGAAAATCGCATGAGCTATAGCTTGGCAGCTTCAAAAAACAGTTTTTGCTCGCACTGGCTTGTGAAAATGGAGATTCAGGTTTTTGCTCTCGAGCAAATGGACTGCTACTTGCATCGTAGCAATTGGACCGTTTGCCAAAATTTTTGAAGCTCCAAAATCGATATCGATTGTGTGTAAGCAACAAATGATGCTATCGGCTTAACATGCTCTCGGCAGCTTACGCCAAATGGTGTCTAAGTTGCTTCTCTATTTAAACAGCCAGAAATGCATGCTAAGCTAAGGTTCAACAGTCCAGTCTCTTGCCCTATCGATGACTCTCCTGTCGTCCGCTCACCATGATACATGAGTCCATGGACATGCTTTGCAAATTGCAACCGACACACGTTAGAGGGTTGCGGGGCCATTCGCAAGGCAAGGCAGAAACGGTCTAAAAAGCTTTGCCACCACCACACCCCACCCCACGCCACGGAATCCATCCATCCCTCCCTCCCTCCCTCTGGCTCTCACCGCACATGGTCGGATTCGGTTCTCGCCTCTCATCAGCGTACTCGACTGATGCGGTGATGCCTGGTGCCGAAGCTGTCGTTGGTTCCGGTCGCCAACTCTGGCTGCAGGCTCCGGCGCCGCAGCGCACGCGCGCGGTCGGTCGGCCCGGCCCCGCCGCGAGCATGGCCACTGGCCACGCCGACCCGGCTCGCGAACCCGCCCAGGCGCTCGCGATGATGGCGGACGGACGCGGAAAAGGGCCCCGGAGAGATGATATCCGCTTTGAAAAACCCGGCGCGAGCGTGCGAGCGCGGGCGGACGGACAGCGACGCCGGGCACGGCAGGCACGCGCCCACCCACCCCCACCCGCCCGGCGGTTCGTTCGTCCGGGCCCCGGCCCCGGCCCCGACCCCGATTAAACAACGCGGCCTGCCCATCAAAAGGGTCCCTGCCCGTGTGCCCTCCCGCGGAGGTGGCGCCGCGGCATTGGCCGCCCCCGTTCACGCGCTGCCGCCACAAGGCGCCAAGGCGAGGCGCAGCCTGCCTGCGAAACAACCTTGACTTTTCGGGCTGTCACCACGGCGAAAAACCGCGCAAAGTGGCCTGTCTGTGACCCCCGGGGGCTGCGCTCCCGGCCGCGGACTTTCTGCGACCCCTTTCGCGACCTTTCCTGGGGCCTCTCTATCCAGCTGGGGTTTCTTAAAACCATCTTGTTTATTTATTTACGTGCGGTCTAACAGTAGGATGATTGGTACGTATGCGGTCAGGATACGGTGAACGGTGTTGGCGTCTTTGAATACTGTACGGCTCTACTAGCAACGGCCAGTCGGCGAAGCACATGCAGCAGTACTGGACTACGCTAACGCTACGGCTCGGCCAAACAAGGCAATGAAAGCAAGCTTAGTTAGGTAAAGGGGTAGGGAAAAAAAAGGGAAAGCCAGCTAGAAAAAAAGAAAGAAAAATCTACTAGTAAGTACTGCCCTAATCCCCTTTGGAGTTCGTGTTATATCTCGAGCCCCCACCCCGCCGCTCGCTCTCCTCCGCTTGATTCCAGTGGCCCTGCTGCTTCCCTCGTCGTCGTCCCTCTCGAGAGAGTCGAGAGCAGCACCGGCACACTTCGGACAGGGTAAGCGTGGCATCACGAATCTGCTCCAATTCCCTCTCCTGCTCTGAGATCTCTCGCCTTTTCTTCCTGGGATTTGAGCTCTTTCTCGCGCTTTCCCTTCGCTTCGCTTTTATCGGGATGGAAACCTACGCATCCTGAACTCCTTTCTTTAGTGATGACAGTAGCAGCGCTTTTGCCGGACCTCCGGTGGTTTCTCGTGGTATTTCAGCAGCTGCGTGGTTGCGTTGAGTCGAGTAGGAGGAATCACCCCCCATCACCAGTGTGTTCAAGAAGCTTGTGGAGGTGGTGAGCAGTTCCGGTTAGTCTGTCTCGGCTCACTGTAGTGAGGATCTGCCGACAGTTTCGCTTCACCTACTTCTCCGATTTCGACTATGCAGCTGCCACTCCCACCGGCGCTGAATTCCGCAGAACAAGATTTGCGTGATTCTTATTTATTATATTTGGCTTCGTCTGATTTGTTGCTTCCCCTTTGCTGTGGACGCAGAGTTGAAGGCTTGGGGGAGTAAAGGTGTGGTCTTGCCATGGAGCAGCCGCAGCCGCAGCAGCAGAAGGGAGGAGCGGCGTCTGCGCAGGCGGCGGCCGCGAACGGGACCGGGGGCGCCGAGCTGATCGGCTACGTCGACGTGCACGTGCGGAGCGCGCGGGACATTCAGAACATCTGCATCTACCACAAGCAGGACGTGTACGCGCGGCTCTCGCTGCCGGGGGACGGCGCGCCGGCGGCGTCCACGCAGGTGGTCAACGGAGGGGGCCGCAACCCGGTGTTCGACCAGTCGCTGCGCCTGGGCGTGCGCGCGGGGGACGTCGACGCCGCGCTCCGCTGCGAGGTGTGGATGCTCAGCCGCGTCAAGAACTACCTGCAGGACCAGCTACTGGGGTTCGCGCTCGTGCCGCTCCCGGAGGTCGTCGCCGCCGACGGCGGCACGCTCGCCCGCGAGTTCCCGCTCACCACCAGCGACCTCTTCCAGACCCCCTCGGGGTTCCTACAGCTCGAGCTCTCCTACATCGGGGTCGTGCCAGAGGTCGTGCCCATCTCGCCCACGCCCAAGCCGGCGCTGGCCGACGACCTGGAGGAGGAGGAGCCGGAGAACAACGCCGCTGACGGCGTCGGGAACGGGAAGGAGTACGAGAAGATCGAGTTCCCCGACCTGAATCTCGTGGAGGAGAACCAGATCATGGTCTCCGAGTACACCAGGCTGCCGTGCGCGGCCGTGGAAACGCAGAGCTCCGACAGCCTCCTCACCTCGGAGCACGGGGACGGCGCCACGACCATGAGCCACGACGACGGCGTGCGCCTCGTGGAGAGCTTCTCGACGGACAACAGCACCGCTGACTCGGTGGGCGCCGGCTTCCGGAGCGACACGCCGGTCAGCAGCGTGTCCACCACGGAGTCCCCCGCCGCCGCGGCGTTCCCGGCCACCCCTCAGTCCAACTCCAGCTCGGAGCCGTCCGGGAACGCCCACTCGTCGGCTGACCACAAGGAGAAGGCGGCGTCGGAGACCGCTGACGCGGAGGTCGACTCGTCCCGCACCGTCCAGGAGGTCCCGGCGGCGAACTCGCCCGGCGCCGCGTCGGAGGCTGCAGTGGACAAGCCAGTGATCAGCGTCAGCATCGAGCAGGAGGTGAAGGTGGACGGGAACCAGATCATGGACATGTACATGAAGAGCATGCAGCAATTCACGGATTCCCTGGCCAAAATGAAGCTCCCTGCCCTGGACATAGACAACGGTAGCAGCGGGAAGAGCAGTCCCGCAGCAGCCACACCTGACTCAAACTCCACTGCTGCCGACTCGAGTGCGGTGAAGAAGCCGGCCGCCGCAGGGCAGCAGGAGAAGCCGTCTCCCAAGGTGTTCTATGGCAGCCGGGCGTTCTTCTGATCTCCGATCTGCTGGATCGCCGAGTAACGAAGCAAAGAGACGGCATTTGCAGTCGCCTCAGCTGAATCTTACTAGCGCAGAGGAATAACACCTTATGCTCTTGTTCTAGGTTTGTCAGATCGGGAATTAGTTGCTCTGTCTTAATGTATCGGTCAGTACTTATGAAAAAATGGTTTGGTTTCTCTGTTTTAGTAACGATATTTTGCTCATTGGTCTTCTGTTAAACGAGCTAGGGCGTGTTTAGCTCCTCAACGAAATAATAATTTCGTGACACTGTAGCACTTTCGTTTGTTTGTGGTAATTATTGTCCAGTTGTGGACTAACTAGGCTCAAAAGATTCGTCTCGTCAATTTCGACCAAACTGTGTAATTAGTCTTTATTTTCGTCTATATTTAATACTCCATGTATACGTCTAAAGATTCGATGTGATGGAGAATTTTGAAAAATTTTGGGTTTTTGGGTGGAAGTAAACAAGGCGCTAACCATATCCATATTCCAGAGTTTGTCACTGATCACTCTCTTTATTTACCTACCATCCCGTACGGAGTACGGTACCGGTGGGAGAAGTGGAGAACCGCCGAAACCGGATTACCGGACTTCCGGTTTGTGGAACAGAGGTGCCACTCTGCAAAATGACAATATGATGGACACTCGCATCTGCATCCACAACACGTCTATACATGATTTCTTAGTCTTATATCATCTCACGCCATTGAAATAAGTGATCTATTTTACCTATAGTCAGTGATAAATGTTATGTTAAAATTATCTAAAATTAATTGATAGCTACAGCTAAAAAAGTAGCTGCAAATATTTAGATTGTACTCCTTCTGTCCCAAATTATAAGTTTTTACAAGAATTTTGAAGAGTCAAAATATCTCAAATTTAACCAAATTTACATTATAAGATAATAAATATTTATGATATCAACTATCATTGGATTCTTCGTCAATTATTCATAGTATATCTATTTGATATCATAATTTTTTATAATTCTCTCTACAATTTAGATTAAACTTGAGATGTTTTGATTCTTTAAGATTTTTGAATGTCTTATAGTTTTAAACAGAGGAAGTACCTACTGTTTCATATGTCTCAAAAGGATTTTTTTTGTGATTTTAGGTTGGGCTGAGCCAAATTTTTTTAAATGACTAAGTTTATAGAAGATATTATTGATATTTGACTTTAAGTATAGTATGAAAATATATTTTATAGTAGTCTAGTTGTAACTATTACTGAGTTAAAGTTAAGAAGGATTGACTTGTTAGACTTGATAGAAAGTTAAAATTCTATCTTTTTTGTATATAGAGATAATAGCTGTGTGGATTTCAATGTCATTTTCCTTTTTATTTCTCTCTAGGGGTGGGCTGGTTTGATTGAACCAAATGGTTCTTTTCAAAAGTAAGAACTGAGGAAATTCGATTTTAACTTTTTCCGGTTTGGTTTTAGTTATGAACAAAAATTGTATTGTAGTAGTGTGTTCTCTTAGAGCATGTTTGCTTAGTAAAAAAATCATGGTTGAAAGCATTGTTCGCTGATTTGTTGGAAGAGAAAAAACACTACTAAATAGCTAAGAAATTTTATAGATAAGCTCAAGTAAACACAGCCTTATTCTCTTAGCACCTTTCTTTCCAAAACCTCAACTTGCTCCGGCAGCCGGCTTTACAATTTTTTTAACGTGCTCATGTGTGCAATGGCTTAGAACATGAGAGAAGTTAGAATAATAACCGTAATTCCCCTTTGGGCATGGTTGCGGACGTCCTTAGCAAGGCCTAGCTAGATGTTCATTTGATAGCACCCCACACGCAAGCATACTTTCATCAAATATGAACACTGAACTGCACACGTCCTAATTGCGTGATAATAGAACCGGCAAATACTCCCCGTCCGGTTTACAAGGGCACTCCCAACGTAGAAATTATCGTGATTTTTATATACATTAATTGTAGTCCCACCTAAGCATTTTGTTGATGTGGTAAAAGAGTTATTGAAGAGAGAGAGAGTAAAAATCATAGATCTAAATTAGAAACCATGTCTTCACAAAATCCAAGACATGAAGTGATAAGATTGACTAAGAATAGAGAAAGAATGAATGTGATTGGATAAACAAAATATTCTATAGAAGTTATCCATTGTGACTATAGTTTCTATATATAGTGTCTATAAAAATTAATAGATATAGAAACTATATATAGTTTCTAGCATTGGGAGTGCCCTAAAGCACACATACCTATCAAGATTTAAACCTCACAATGTTAACTGATATTTCTTAACTATTACTCCCTCTGTCTAGCTGCAACTTCTAGAGTTGTCCTAAATCAAACTAATAAAACTTTAACTAAATTTATAGAAAAAATGTAAGATTTATAGTACCAAATTAGTATCATTAGATTTATCATAGAATATATTTTTATAAGATAATTATTTTATGTCATAGATATTGATGCTCTTTTTTATAAAGTTGGTTAAAGTTAAAAAAGTTTGACTGCAACGGATTCTAGGAATTAAGTTTTCAGGGACGGAGGGAGTATAACACAAACTGAATACGGTTAGGTTTATAATCAAATGTATCAATGATCATAATTGTGTTATTTGGGAGACCGTGCTCTGACTATGCTTTCTACGAACCAAACAGAAGGGATAGTTATCTTTTCATCTCCTCATGTCTTTTAGGTCAGTCTCAATGGATGTTTCATGAGAATGTCATGCACATTAAATAAGGTGCCACATAAGTAAAATTGTCGATTTGGCAAGGTCATTAAATAAAAGAGTTTCATCAGATGAGAGAGGAGTTTCATCCGCATAAAATTCCTGTGGCTCGGTTACCTAGTTTAGAGTCTTGATAACTGTGTCATGAAACTATACATTGAGACTGGCCTTAATCTATCCTTTTGTTTTCACTTCTTGGGTCCTTTATATTGTGATTTGCTATTCTCCGGACAAAGTTTCATCACGAATTTCTAAGACATGAGTCCTAAAAAATGTTCCGCAGTCCAAAAGTTGACGTACTATGTATTGTTTCTTGTATCACGACTTCGTCAAACAAAATTCATCAGCCAGGAAAGCAAGCAAAATAGTGACCAAGTTACACAAAAAGAAATTGAACATCCAAAAAAACAAGCAGAAAAGTGTGATGGATATAAGGGCCCAACGTGGGCAGTTAAATTTGTTAACCTCGCTCCAGTGTTACTGCAGCCCCAAGCTCCACGGCGTCAGAAATTTGGGCACCTTTGATATGGGCCTTGTTTAGTTACAATTTCTTTTTTTTGCAAAATAAACATTGTAACATTTTTGTTTGTATTTAACAAATATTATCGAATTATGGACTAACTAGGCTTAAAAGATTCATCTTGCAAATTACAGCAAATTATGCAATTAGTTTTTATCTATACTCTATGCATGTGTTATAAGATTCGATGTGATAATAAATTTTGAATTTTTTTACAAAACTTTTGGGAAGTAAACAAGGCCACGGGGATTTGGCCCATCTCCTGGCCTAGCTCCAGGTCTGCAAAAAAAACCTCTCTCTCCTAACTCCCCAGCAATGCTCCTCATCTCCGTTTTTCGAGAGCTAGGTTGAGGGCGAGCTCGAATGGGCAATTTTGGGGGTGGTGGGTGTGTCATGGCGGGTTCGCGCAGGAAGCTGGAAACTTTCACGTGCCATTGTCGCCAAAAACCTTCGCCTTTATAAACCCCTTATCCTACCTTGCCTTATTGTTCTTCTCCTGCTCTAGGATTTCCGCTCCAACTGCGTTGAGTGATCGGTGATGGTAGTGTGGTCGGCGTGGTGCGGTGGTCGTCAGGCTTCATCTCCGTTCACCAAGGTTGGATCCGGTTCGGTGTGGCGCCGCTCCCTCCGCTATCAGGCTCCGCGGCAGCGGCGTTCTCCCTTCTTCATCTTCCTCTCCGACCTTGTGTGGTGGTGCTGGTCTTGGAGTTGGGGTTTCCTGTACCTTGCCATCCAGATCTGCGCCCGTCTGCTATCAATTTCTTATCGACTTGAGCAGGTTCTCCTCCCCTTCGGATGACTCAAGGAATCTACTAATAGTTCTCCTAATCATAGATTTTGTCTTGCAGGTTCTTGCTCTTTGGTTCAAGTAATGCATGTTTGTCTTGGTTTCTGTGATGTCTATAGGTCGATGACGACAGTTTCTGTGATGTTTGATACCTCTAATTGCATCTCCTGCAACTCATGTAGAACTATGTTGAAGTGAACATGTATGAGGCCTAAAGGACAATTGAAATTCATGTTCTGTAAACCTTTCATTTGCTCAGATTTGAACTGAACTGAACCCTGGATGTTTCATCTATTTCTGAATTTGTATCAGTTATGCATCTCCTTTGCAATGGCACACTGAATCCTGGCCGAAATCAAACACCTTTCCATTGAGGTAGTTGGTGGTAGTTGATTGCGAGCAGGCCCGTGGAGGTATCAAACAGGGGCTCTGCTCGGCCACCCTCTCTTCCTCAAATGCAATCAAACAGCAGGCTTGCGCCGTGGTAGCCAAGCCATGGCTGGCCTTGGCCTGGCTAGGCGACCTTGCACTGCTTATTTCGGATATCAAACACGCCCAAAATATCTAGATAGACTCAACTTGTGACTTCTCAAGGTGGCAGTGTAGCCTATAGGAGCACCAACTTCTTGCTCTGACAAAACACATAAGGTACTGCTGGCGGGAACGTTAGGGTGGGAAAGTGAATGCTTCTGTCTTAAAGAAAGGAGGAAAGCTGCCTGTTCGCTTAAGATTATCAGCCGAATCTGTTAGCTATTTAGCAGTATTTTTCTCTTACAACAAATCAGCGAACAACACTTTCTATCATAGCTTATCAGTCAAATGATACTCACTGCTTAGAACGGGTGAATTGACATCTCTTGTCTTCCTCATCTAGGTGGACTTCACCTTTTAGCTGAGAGCACCATGGATATATGCCTGCGTTGATGAAGTTCTAAATAATCTAAAGGTAATGTTCACTCAACGTAGGTTACTATTCATGGTCCCAAGAATTATTGTTTTATCTGTCCGGGCAAGATGCAACTTACCTTTTCATTGTCTTTACGTCACACGAGAGTGTTTCATTTTCTCAACGGTCGGCTGGGGTGCCTCAAACTTTTGTCGGGGATGCTGTAGCCTTCTGCGAGGCCATCAATCGTTGCGATTTGGATGCCTGACTCCAACGTGTCGCGTTGGGCAGCACACCAGCGTGCACATGTGGCAGCACACCAGCGTGCACAGATCGCGTTGGGCACGCCCTAGCTGAAGTTACGTACTATATGACTGCTTAGGGCCTGTTTAGATCATGGTCATACAAAGCCACCCATGCATCGGCATAGTGTGGTTGCGGCGGAGAAATCAGCCGCCACGCTCGCCATAAGTTTGCCACAGTCTACATGTACTAAACAATATGTGATGAGAGGAAAATGATATGCAAAAATTATGTGGCTGCCAAAAGTTAAAAATAAAACCAAACAACTATCAAGGTTAGTATGGTTGTCAAACTTTACTTATGGCGAGTTGTGGCCGTGATCTAAACAGACTCTAAATCTTTGGTCCATCTCTATTTGGTGCCAGAGTTTTTTTTTCACCTCTTGGTGCCTTCTTAAATCTTTAATTACTAGCAAATACCCCGCGCGTTGCTGCAGGAATTTTAGATAATTTAAAAGAAAATTAGACTATTTATATTTATAGTTATATAAATAAAATTATCTTAAATTAATTTTGTTGAATGATTTGACATATCAATATGAACAGCTAAATTGCATGTTAGTAGATGAAGAGATGCTATCATAACTACATGTGCTAGTTGGCTATAATTGCAAATTTTAGTGGATTGTTGATGTGGATAGCTTGCATGTTGAGAGAAATCTCTAGTGGGGTTTAGCTTTATAAGGGCACTCACAGTGCAAGACTCTATCACAGAGTCCAAGACAATTAATTACATATTATTTATGGTATTTTGCTGATGTGGCAGCATATTTATTGAAGAAAGAGGTAGAAAAAATAAGACTCCAAGTCTTATTTAGGGCACTCACAATGCAAGACTCTATCACAGAGTCCAAGACAATTAATTACACATTATTTATGGTATTTTGCTGATGTGGCAGCATATTTATTGAAGAAAGAGGTAGAAAAAATAAGACTCCAAGTCTTATTTAGACTCTAAGTCCCCCTTGTTCGAGGTAATAAATAACTTTAGACTCTATGATAGAGTCTACATTGTGAGTGCCTTTAGGGCAGTCCCAATGGATGAAACTATACACGTTTTCCATAGTTGCCACGTCAACAAGAAATCATCTATAGAAACTATCTCATACGGTGGAGGTTTTCTCGTCTAATAAATGCTGCCTGCGTGGATGACGAGCATAAAAGGACATTAGCCTGGACGACGAGCATAGAGAATAGCAACCTACACGGACAACAAGCATACATGAGCCTCATGATGCAGCAACCTGCACATGGACGACGAGCATGGAGGACTGCGTGCTCGCTCCTGTCATCACCGTGGAGCTAGGCCTCAGCCAGAGAGTAGCGTCGAGTGCGGCGGTCGGCGTCAAGAGCGGCGGCGTGGGCGAGCGAGCGCAGTAGTCGGCAAACCAGTGCGACGGCCGGCACGGGTGAGCGAGCGCAGTGTGCAATGGCTGGTAGCCTGGTAGGCCAGCACGGCAGCACCGGCAAGCGAGCAGTGCGGACGTGCACAGCGGCCAGCAAGCAAGCTAATGAGTGGCGCATGAGATGCAACTACATGAGCGCGGCGGCACAGGCAAACGCATGCGGGGCCACCACATAGACACGGGCGGTTTCTTCCCAACGCAGAACTCGTGGTTTCTTCGTTCATCGAGTTTAGTGAAGACGTGGTTTCTTGTATAGGAAACTATTTCTTCATTTTCTCTTCTTTTTTCTCGTTTATTAGATTGTCACATCAGCATTTTGCGTAGTTGGCAAGATATATTTAATAGGGATAGAAATCATCATTAATGCCCCATTGAGACTGTCCTTAGACTCTAAGTCCATATTGTTCGAGATAATAAATAACTTTAGACTCTATGATAAAGTCTGCATTGTGAGTGCTCTAAGAGTATAACATTATTACTGCGACTGAATCCAAAATCTGACGCGCCTATGCATTGTTTCTTGTACCACGTACGACTCGGTGAAAAGAAATTCAACAGCCAGAGGCAAGCAAGCAGAAAGTTGTGACGGATATGGCTGCAGTTACGTAAAAAAGAAGAAGAAATTGAACAGCCAGGAAAACAAACAGAAAAACGTGACTGATATAACTTCAGTTACGTAAAACTTAATAATGTCTTACACCGGCAAAAGAAAACCTAGCGGATCGGAGGCTACCAACTGGCTAGTTATTCGACATATTTATAGAATGTTTGACACAAACTTAAGGTAGTGCTTCTTCTCGACAAAAACTAAGCAGCAGGTTGTCGGTAGCTCCATTGACGACGACGCCACGCAATACGATTAGTGCCTCTCGCCACGGATCCTGGTAGCCAGATGAACATCTTTGGGCATGATGGTCACTCGCTTGGCATGGATGGCACACAGGTTGGTGTCCTCGAAGAGACCCACGAGGTACGCCTCTGCCGCCTCCTGCAGAGCAAGGATCGCATGGCTCTGGAAACGCAGGTCACTCTGCATGTATGGAGTTGCATTCAGATATTACAAATTACAAATGCTTCGAAAGAAAATAACAAAAAAAAAATCAAGGAAGAAAAATTGCAGATCGTGCACATGTGGTGGTGATCAAATTAGCAACCATATATATGCATACCTTGTGAAGCTGGGCGATCTCCCTGACGAGCCTCTGGAAGGGCATCTTCCTGATGAGCAGCTCGGCGCCCTTCTGATACTTGCGAATTTCACTGCAACAAAACAAAACAATGTGATGTTCAGATTCAGTTGTGACACGGTTACTTGCATGAAAATTACAGCACTGTATTTGAATTGATAGCAAAAGCAGCCATGAAATAAAATCAGCTGTGTTGCACTTGCACATGTATACGTACCGAAGAGCTACGGTTCCAGGGCGGTAACGACGAGGCTTCTTCACTCCTCCCGTTACTGGCGCTGTCTTGCGAGCAGCAGCCTATATGGTCACAATGCAAAAGCCATACTACTGATGTTAGAACAAGTTTCAACACGCAAGTACTGATGATACTTAACATGCAGATTTTACATACAAAGATCGTTCGAACTAGTTGCTTCCTTGGTGTCTTTCCTCCGGTGGACCTACGAGCCCAACACTTAGTACGAGCCATCTTGCAAACAAAATAGTAATTGAATTGGTGATTGATCATGCATCTACAAAAGAAATCCTGAATATATATACTGTAATTGAAAATATATAAAATGCTTCTGAGGAACAGAAAAAAACATTGATTATATATAACAAGTACTCCCTCCATCTCAAATTGCAAGTCATTATAAGAATTTTGAAGAGTCAAAGTATCTCAAGTTTGACCAAAATTATAAAAAAAAATATAAAATTTTGTGGCATCAAGTAGATATACTATGAAAATATAATTAATGAAAAATGTAATGATACTTAGTTGATATCATAAATATTATTATTCTACCATATAAATTTGATCAAACTTGAGATGCTTTAACTCTCTAAAATTCTTGGAATGACTTACAATTTAGGATGGATGGAGTAGTATATATCCTGCATCTAATTGAAATGTGCACAGAACCACTGTCACACACTATAGGATATGCATATGTCATGTAGTAGTAGGAAAATAAATTGAGAATACGTATGCAGCAGATAAAGAAAGATATATGAATTCAGATGTGGGAACTACACTGCACAATGCAAATACAGGCCAATCAGCAGGGGCTCTTCATGATGTTTGGAGCATTATTGAACAGAAACCTAATTCATCGCCTGGATACTAAAGGAACACTAATTACTATATAGTTGCCGTTTCCTCTCTGTTACAGGGTATAACATACACAGAAGCATGCATATGTTTAGAGATATATAAAGGTCGAGAGAATAGAACTGCGAAGTGCAAAATCATGTGTACTCATGCAACGAAGAAATTATTTATCGAGACTTGTAGGGAAAAATGATGAATAAACCCTGAGCAGAGTGGGGATATAGATTGCTGTCTAGCGTCATCATATTAGAGTTTGAAACCATAACTGCACGCGCACTAAAACCCTAGAAACACAAACACGTTATAAAACCAACAATCAAGGTCGTCGAAACACACAGCCAGTTGAATGAAAATGAACTATACAAATAACAAAGGAAGGCAATGGCCAACATGTATCTACTAGATATTTGGATAGCCGATATATAGGAAGCAAGAATATAGATAATCAAATCTGTTAGTACTGCAGACATGAAGGAGAGATGAGCCTGTTTGGTTACCTCTCACAGTCGCAGATCGTGTGTGTACTAGTAACTGCTACACTACTGATGATGCCTTTTGTAGTCGTAGTTAGGTCGCTCTTCAGCCGTGAGCCCGTGATGGGGGGAGGGGGCGCTATTTATAAGGCAGTAGGCACGTACGCGAGACTCACTGCATGATCGGACGGCTCTGATTAGGATGTGCCGCGGATTGGTGTAGGCAAACACTGAATTCTTATTGGCTGGTGGCACTATGACGAGGATTTATGTAATTAACTACAGCATATATAGTACATAATAGTATATGTAGATTTCCTTCCGTATCAGGATCAATGTTTTTTTGGGCAGTTGGATTAAGCTTGCTAGGTCGGCGATCACCTTTTCTTCCTCGCATCTGACTATCTGAGCCCTCTACTTTTTCCGATCCATCTAATCTTGTTATAAGAACCCTGCGTTCCAGTGTTTCTAGCAGAAGTCCAACAAGATTCTGTTTTTTCAAACATATCCTATGCCACAACATGATTACCCCACTAGCATTACTGGTAGTCTGGTACTACGGTACCACACTACAAAGGTCAATTTCTTAGAATTTCGCACAAACATCATGCATGATGCCCTCTTTTCACCTAACCGATGAAATGCCGACTAAAAATTGGTTCCAAGAATAATCATTGTACCGTGTCCTGTTTTGTTTGCTTGTTTCGTCCTTAGCCATCAGTACCAGTAGCCAAACTCTTTTCAACTACTGTACTACATGACTTTTCGAGTCTCACGGTCCATGCTTGTACGTGCAAAATCAATGCAATCTGCCACACCCCACAGGCCACACAGCGGCACAACCCTGATGGACCCTGGGCCTCGCGCATCTTGCATTCTTGCAGGACACACGTTGTCTTTTTTTATCAAGTATAGCAAATGGCTTGGATTGAATTAACAGCTCAATTGCACTGAAAAAATCTTGGGTTTGGCTTTCCATGTGTGATATGCTTTGCATCGTCGATACCATTGAATGGAATGAATTAAATAGAAAATATATTTTCTTATTTTTTTTCATTTAGTTCATTCAGTTACACTGGAGAAGAACCGCGGATATCCGTTTGGAACACCGTCCCCATCCTTACCCAAGTGAAGAAATCCTTCAAGGTTGAGGTCTTAGACAAGGTAATCCTAGGTCTTAGATTGTAAATTTTATGAAGCATTGTGTAGAATAAATACAAAGAGAACTGGTAATGGCTATTGGAGACTTCCCAATTCTAGAAAAGTTAAAACTTACAACGATAGGATGATGATTGATATTTTACACTCATTGATAAGATGTCTTGCTGGTGTCTTTGTGCTCAAGTAACTCTAATAAGACCAAAGACACCTGAATGTCTGCTGTGTTTTTAGTTTTGTTATGCTTCGCGACTTGGAAGGGTGCATAATTTTTTGTTTTCTCTAGATCGAGATCCCGACTAGCTCTCTGGAATCTGGACATTTTGATAGCTAGGAAAGCATAGGTTAAATGAGACTATGAGAGATTATTTTCCTTTTTTTTTAAAAAAAATAGAACTGATTTAGACATTTGGCCTTTCAGGTATATCCCACCATTCGCTTTAGTTTGGCGATTATTTGCGATCCTCTGCTCAATCTTTTTTCATTTTATCTTATTGCCCGAGTAAGGGAGCCCAAAACCACTAGTTGACTCTAAGGGTCCCTTTGGAGCGAAGGAGTTTCATAAGAATTATTAAGATATCTTATAAAAATCAATTCATTTTGATATAGAAAAACACCAGAATATAAATGTAAAAATCTCGTATTCCAAAGAGGGCATATTCTAAATTCTAAAATGTCGACATTCACATAGTTAATTTCTTTGGTTATGGTAATTAATTTTTAGATCTTGAGAATTAAGCAGAGGTTTTCCGTTGCCTAAATATTTTTAATATTAATAAGATAATAAATATATATTATCAAATCGTTTCTCAAATTCAATAGACAGAAAAGAAATCTGAGCTCGGAGTATAACACAGCACACGAGTGCGCCCCTTTTGCGATACAAAGTGGTTCAGTTTTCACTTTGCCAATAGCTGTTCTGTTCCGTCTCCTCGTGTTGGTTCTTTTCTAGCCTCCTATGCATGACTGTACCAGGGCGCTTGTACCGATCAAAATTCTACGTGGGCTAATGCTCGGAATACCCGTGCTGTTCAAGGAGGAAAAGCACAAAAGGCATCCTAAGAATCTAAAGCAGTGAAAGTTAAAGCACATCACCATAAGTTTTTTTTTTTCTCTCTCTCTTTTTAATTTGATTTGATTGACGGCCGTTTCCGCGAGTTTTTTTTCATAATTATTATTAATCACGATTTGACACGAATACCACCAAATCACATTCGTGGACGGCCGTGGATTTGCCTTGATTCATTCCACGAAGGATCTCGTCGTCGCCACTGATGGTTTGCGAAGAAAAAGGCGGCAGAAAAGGGGGCGCAGAAGCAGCAGAGGCAGAGCAGAGAGCGCAAAACTGATGAGAGCGAGACGCTGACAGGCACAGCGCAGAGGCAGGCAGGATTAGGGAAGCGTCGCGAAACGCGACCGGCCTCGTCCTTACCACCGGTCGATACTAGGGGATCTCATCAGCCTCGTGCCCCACCGCCCTGCCCTGTCTGTGTCTGCCCATCACCGGATCACCCCTCCTCCCCCTGCGCATCACGGGCACGACGAGCTCGAGCCCTCCTCGTACCCTCCCTCGCTTGCTCGCTCGCTCGCCGCGCTCCGATCGAACTCCAGGCCCCGCGGGGAGGAGAGCAGGGCCCCCCCGAGGGCCCTCCCGCGCGGCGACCTCGTGGCGTTCCTGCGCGGCTGCTTCTCGTTCGGGTCGGCGGGGCGGAGCCGGCCCAAGGCCTCGCCCTTGCCCTCCCCGCCGCGCCTGACCGCCGCTGCGGCCGCGGTTGCGGCGGCAGGGGACGACGGGGCCAAGATGAAGGGCCTCTTCAAGTCCAAGCCGCGGACGCCTGTCGACATCGTGCGGCAGACGCGCGAGGGCCTCGTCCAGCTCGACCTCCACTCGGGCTCCCGGAGCGGCGACGCCAAGCGCGAGGAGAAGGTGAGATCGGGTCTCACTCACCCTCTGTATAGGGATTTCGTGGCTTCGATTCCCCATTTGTGCCCGCGCGCGAATGTGGGATGATATTTACTTAATTTGTGATGCATAATACCCATTGCTGTTGGCTAATCTCGTGATGGAAATAGTGCTGGCAACTGCAGTGCTCTAGTTTATTTGATGCCATTCATGATCAAATTGTATAGGGCAAATATAAAGCAAATACCTCATGGAACTCCTGGAAATATGTTTTTGCTGTATCAGCAGAACTGAGCTACATAGTTAAGATATATTTGGTGCAAATATGAGCATCTCGTGGGTTATCATCCATTAATTTGTCATCATAGCTCACTGTAGAGTTACTAGTAGGTATGACCATCTGTAAGCAAAAGTATGTAATACTTGGATGTCCTAAGTGCCTAAGTTCTGTCGAAGTTGCCACCAGCCAACCACCAACCTGCACTCTGTACGAACAGCTTCATGTTCAGAATTTTATGCTATATGTATGAACCTTTGGATACTTGTTGATGCCTGTGGCCATCTATAGAAGAAGAAAAATAGATTGTTAATGTGCAATGTCTTATATCCATTAAAATGAGTTGTACCTAAGGATGACTTTTATGCAGATGACAGAGCTAAGCAAAAATATCAGGGACATGAAGTCTATCCTTTACGGCAATGGTGAATCAGAGCCTGTAACTGAAGCATGTGTTCAACTGACCCAAGAATTCTTCAGGGAGAACACTTTACGGCTATTAATCATACATCTTCCAAAACTAAATTTGGAGGTATGGAATTTGACCTGTTTTTTAATGTAGATTGACAGTACTACTGGAATAACTTTTATTACATATGTAATATATACCTCTTGTGTTGTCGTTTTTACACAAAAAACATGATACATTCTTATGGATGTATCTCTACTTTTGATTGTTGCAGACTAGAAAAGATGCTACTCAAGTTGTTGCAAACTTGCAAAGACAGCAAGTATCCTCAAAGATAGTTGCATCTGAGTACCTAGAGTCAAATAAAGATCTCTTGGACATTTTAATTTTAGGGTAAGATTACTGCCCAATTAAAAAATAACTAATGATGATTAGTTCTCTCCTTTTTTATCAAAATAAATCATTGGAGATGTTTATTATATTGCTTGTTTAGCTCACTTTTATCTTTGAGATTTTATTGCTATCCATGTGATCCACCTGTTCCTGACTCTTTGATTATGATTAGTTCTGTAATTGTTTGAATGGTACTGTAATACTGAATACCCAAATGAGGCCACTGAAACATAAATTTTCATGTTCATAGTCTTAGACTGTTTTTTTTGGTCTGATCTGGTATTCTGGTTGCATTTCATTCCCCCAGATACTTTCTTGGTGCTTAAATCTCTGTATTTGAAGA
>Ga0182004_10000328_pt1 | contig 26965 bp, 20 predicted proteins | sample Sormic07211540_1_FD_120479 | JGI IMG/M metagenome (GOLD analysis project Ga0182004, IMG submission 120479) | Endophyte microbial communities from Sorghum bicolor roots, Mead, Nebraska, USA - 072115-40_1 MetaG | ecosystem: Host-associated > Plants > Roots > Unclassified | place: USA: Nebraska...
AAAATGGACACTGTAGCTTTTTCGTTTGTATTTGACAAATATTATCCAATCATGGACTAACTAGGCTCAAAAGATTTGTCTCGTCAATTTCGACCAAACTGTGCAATTAGTTTTTATTTTTGTATATATTTAGTACTTTATGCATGTGTCTAAAGATTCTATGTGACGGAAAATCTGAAAAATTTTGCAAAATTTTTTGGAAACTAAACAAGACCTTAGTGGTCTGAGGCAAAAGCCAGCTTTTAAGAGTGTCCAGGAGCCAATTTTGCCTTTTTCCTTTTACCATTCACCATCACCCACTCAATTCACAGACTTGACCTGTCCATTCTGATTCCGTGTGCGCCACCGCGGCATGGCTCCGGCGGCCGGCGCCCCCGTCGCCGCGCTGGGTGACGACCTCCTCCGCGAGGTATTCATCCGCCTTCCGGACTCCGCCGACCTCCTCCGCGCAGCCGCCGCCTGCAAGCCCTTCCTCCGCGCTGCCCGCAGCGCGCCCTTCCTCCGCCGCTTCCGACGCCGCCACCCCTCTTCTTGCCCGCGCTTCGTCGGCTGCGTCATCCTCTTCTCCAACCGCCACGGCGGCAAATCCCACTTCGTACCCATCTATGTTTCCTCCTCATCCCCCTCGTCGTCGTCTGCGGCAGCGGCCGCCGACGGTGGCGACTTCGCCCTCTCCTTCCTTCCCGGCGGCGGTTGTCTGGGCCAGGGCGCAGCCACGTGGAAGCACCTGGACTATCGCAACGGCCGCCTTCTCCTCGAGAACCTGGGGTCCCATGAACTCGCCGTCGCGGATCCGATCTCCCACCGCTGCGTCTCCCTCCCCGCTCCTCCTGCCGGGCGAGCCGTCGGGTACGGCCTCTTTGCCGACGACGGCGATTCGTCGGAGTTCCGGGTGGTTTGCATTTCGCGGGACGCCGCCTCTCCCGAGTTGCGCGCGCTGGTCCTGGCATCCCGCGAGCTCTCCTGGGCCGACGTCGCCGGCATCGCGTGCCAGCCCGATCCAGCCGCCGGCTCCCGGGTGATGCAGGCGAACCGGTCGCTGTACTGGAGGCTCGAGGGTGGGGAGCGCATGGTGGCGTTCAGCACGGCGTCCATGGAGCTCTCGGTTCTGGGCCTCCCGCCTGCCCTTCGGGAGCTTCGCATCGACGCCGTCGACAGGGGGGAAGAGGAGGATGTCAATGTCCTCCACCTGCTCACCATGAGCGGCTTCCGCGTCGAGGTGTGGGCTGGCACAGCCGACGGTGATGGTGGGATGGTATGGAGGCGGGTGGAGAAATCGATGAGGTTCCACAAGGCACTGACGGAGATGATCGATCCTTTATTCCAGTCATACCACCGGAATGAGGTTGATGTCGTCGGAGTGGCCGCTGGCCTTGTGTTCTTTCGGCAGTGGAATCATCTCTTCTCCGTTGATCTTGAAACTATGAAGCTCGAGAAGTTTCCAAACGTAGAGCCCATGGGGGCGCTGACCTATCTTTACACAATCGCGTGGCCACCCTCTTTCTTGAATCCTGCTGGACAAGGCGGTTGATGTGGTGGGGAGCTAGTCATTGTAGAGGCAATGGTGGAAAAGGAAGAATCTCAGTTGTTCTGATGAAGCCTTGGGGATGATCAGTTGCTATAGGTTGTGATTGTTCTGATGAAGTCTTGGGGATGATCAGTTGCTATAGGTTGTGATTGTTCTGATGAAGTCTTGGGGATGATCAGTTGCTATAGGTTGTGATTGTTACTGGTTTCTCCTGTGGCCTTGGCCCTTGAGTCCTATATTTGCTTTTTTTTACTAGATTGGCACAATGTTGTCCGTACACTCAACGATGAGAGTATTGTGTTTGGTGGTTGTGCTCTAGTTATGCTCCTTAGAAACTGCTTAGTCGTTGTATATCTCTAATTATTTTGTGCCAATTTCTGGATCACTCCATATGGTTTGTCACTTTCAGTTGCTTCCACAATTGTCATGTGCATTCTGAACAAGGACTGGGGATTGATCTATCTGATGGTGGCTTTTCACTCTGCCTGAAGCAATTTGATCTATCTGAAGATTCCCTCTGTTCTGCAGTGGACAAGGGCCCTTGAGCTACACTATACTATCATGTATCTTGTTCCCATCTTATGTATGAGTATTGCACTGTGAATGTGAATATCTGTACCAGGGGCTTCATTATCGTTGATAGCAAAGCATTGCCTTCTGTGTGAATGTGCCATTTTTTTTATTTGGACAGTGATCCTGCTGCTGCAGTCAATCTTGTTCTGGAGTTACATTTTTTTTGAACTTAGAGTTACAATTTTTTGGATGCGACCATACCAAAGTCATTAGAGCATCTCAAATAGTTCAAAAAAAAAAAAGAATTGGTAAATCAGTGTGTTTTCTAAGTGGCAAAAAAAAGTTGAAAGCATATTTGTTGGGTTTCTCCAACAGTTTTTGAAATCTCACTCCTAAAATATTGAAGATGATCTTGCATTAGGAATTCTTAACTATTTTTAAATCACTTTTATATCACTCTGTTCTACTCCTTGTTCTTTCTTTATTCTTTCTCGCATTCTTCGACCTCTAGATTGGCCGATGGATATGGGCGTATATTTCTGCGCAATTGAGTTGATTTTCCCAAGTGCAGAATAATTGGGTTGATTTTTTTTTAAGTGCAGAAAGATTAGGAGTTGTTGGAGAGAAGTTTTTTTTCAATCTTGTCAACCAAAAAAAAAAGATTGGCAGTGGAGAGCAAGTGTGGAGTTAGCATTTTTAGATGCAAACTTAGCTCATGCTATGATGTTATGAATATCCTACCGAAGTCATAAGCACTGGATTCAAGCAACTCCATTTGCTTGTTAAACATGATCATTCATACGTTATCTACATTGTAAGGTTACAAATACAAAGGTGTGAAATCAGATTTGCATCGGCTACCTCCATTCTGATTTGCCGCAGCTCGTTCCCTTACCCGCTGCTATGAAGCATGTTTGCAGACCATTGATGAGACGAGTGACTCGGTCCTGAGGGCAGGGCACCCATTGATGCAGCAAATCAGAATACATTTTTGTACAAATTTCAGGCGAGATATATGAATAAACAAACCTGAAACATAGTATAACAACTAAACTATTATGCATGATGCCCAATTAACCATCAAAAAACAGATATGTATGGCAATAGACTTTCTTCAGACTGTTTAGTGGCCGGGTCCTTAAGAAAAGCCCAAGCAATTCGTCTTCTCGACACCCGACTCTAGCAGTTCCGAATAATAAACTATATAAAGCAAAACTTCATGGATTACAAAAACTAAAGGAAACATAACATCCTACAGATATTCTTTGTTCTGCAATATCAATAAGAGAGCAGGTGTAGCGTAAACCAACAAAATTTCTGGACCATCTATTGCATATTTGCATGTCCGGAGGTTTACAGGATTGCTGATGGACAAATTGTACAATCCCTCAATTCCTGACTGCCTAAAAAATGAAGATGAATAAATCATCCTATGGCTTCTAGTGTACAACATAACTCTTAATTGTGTCTATGCTAACATAAAACATGACTCAGCTTTGCCGCAAGGTACGTGTGTGACTACACAATGGGAGAGCACTCCTGCCGCCATTGTTCACCGGCAGATGCTTGCAATTCACTGGCCTTACTGCAGATTTAACTGAAACTTCACACTCAGTAGCTCGTCCATTAAAAAAGAATGATCATGCCCACAAGAGACAATCGATTCCCATTTCAAAGTTTGTGACAGGACTTTCACCAAAATCTTCGCTTGTTTTTTGTATGTCATTCTTTGTTTCTACATATGGTTCTGATAGATCAGATGACCGTATAGACGGTATGGCATGTTCCTTGAGAATGTCTGATGATGCAGCAGCCGCTTCTTCTCGATGCAAAACAACAAGGAAGTCGTCTTCGAATTCGAACGTCAGGAACTTATCTTTACAAGCTACACATTTGAGTCAAACCATGATAAGGTGAGAAGGAAAGGAATCAGAAGGTGTTAGGAATTCATTGAACATTAGGCTGTCAGTACTTACTGTCCACAAGATGAGCAAGGTGATGGATATTCTTTATTGTGGTTCCATTTAGTTTCATGACCTGGTAACATCATTGGTTAATGTAACACGTAAGTTCCAATTCACAAGCATAAGAAAGACAACCAAAAGGTAGAAGAAGTTTACTTGTTGATTGCCCATGTGCTCATATCCGATGTTGACCTCGTGCGCCAAAACCTAGATGGCAGTAGTTAATCAAGAGCATAATAGCATAGCAAACTATAAAAATAGTTGACTGAACTAGCCACAAAATAAAGCATACCTGTGAGACAATAACAATTTGCTCACCCTCAAATGTTGCTAGAGAGTAACGTGCTTTTGCTAACAATTTCAACTGTATATGAAGATAAGATGACAACACTAACAATAAGAAAATGCATGCCTCAGGACAAAAGTAAGCTGCAAGCAAGATTAGCATGGTAATGGTGAAATTACCCCTAATGTATCTTCACACTCCTCCCTGTACATGAACAGAAATTTATGACTTTTAGTAATTAAAAGCTTCATGATATCACTAGTCCTAAAAGGGGAAGTCCACTGGTTACTTACTCTATAAATGGTTCTGTTAAAGGTGTAAAGACAAGGCCGGCAACTATCAGATAAGAAGGTTGGCCACCCTCGACATGAAACGGAACCTTAATTAAGAATTAAGACTCTTGTTAAAAGTGCACCGGTGAAATTTGCATTTCAAGTGGTAAGATGAGGGTTTTCAGTATCTCACCAAATGTTTTCTTGGCTGCAAAATAGTTTGGACTTTCATGGAATTGCCATCACGAATGATTCCTAGCTGAGCAATATCACCTGCATACCTGAATATTGAAACCATCAAATTTTACTGCAACACATGCTCTAGTGTAGGAAAAAAATGTAGCTCCATAGATTTTAAATAAAGATGCAACAGAATATCAGAAATATAGAACATACACGTTGCATTGGAAACAAAACAAAGATGATTTAGATGGATCAAGTTTGTAACAATGTATTCATATCCAGAGGAGGTTTATAACGTTAAAAGGGATTCCACATAAGGGCTTGTCCACCCCAATCCAAATGGTGGATTGAGGCTTACAAGCCAGTGGGTGACTGAACAAGAAATTTTACCCATCCATACCCAAAGCACAGTTGACAAAGCACGTGATTCGCATATAATGCCTAATCACATGTTGACACAATATCCAATCATTACTGTTAATGGAAGATGAACCAAAGTGAAATACAAAATTTTGGACAACATAAAATTGTCATTATTAGAAGGCTCAGCCGCACATAAAAAAAGTTTAAGAAACATAGAGATAAGCAATGTTTTCTGCAAAAGATAACATCAACAAATAAAAGAATGAAAGCTATCAGGATAAGCTACAAAACTTACTTTTGGCTTGTGAGATAGCGGAAAGCAATCCGTTCTGTGGACCGAAACGGTACTGTTGCTTCACATCCTACTGAGGTACCATCAAAGCTAACAATTACATCTCCCTGGAGACAAAACAATCTGATAAGCTTAAACAGACGAACAAAATACAGTTTGGACAATCATTAACGCAGAAGGATCCATTTCAATAAAAAACAAGGAAAGCTGATGGCATTCAACTATGTGAACTGGATCAAATTAGTGAATGTTACCTTTCGCAAAACACTGCTTGCTGGAGCAGTAGGCTCAACCCGACGAACAAGAACACCCTTCAAGAGAAAAGCAAGATGGCACGTCATAGGGACACACTGGACTAACTGACTAAGCTTAGAGCTGTGCTCAAAGCTAAGGACCAACTGTTAGTATTTAGAGGACTATTTTTTTCTAAATAATTTTAAAATAACAACTTTTAGAATACTGCATGGATATGCAAGGTACTCTCAGCCAGAAACCATAACTACCAAGTAGCAATCCCACCTAATGTAACTAACTCGCAAACAACAAGGTGCATTTAAGTCCTGATTGAAGCAACCTAAATTAGGTCCATCACAAGGGATCTGCCACCAGGATGAATGATTCAAAGATGATAGCAAATTTCCCACAAATATTCTTTGTTTTCTTCCATGTGAAATCTTCCTTAAATATTATTAGACTAATCTAAGGATAACTGAGGTCCACGTCACAAGAAAAAGAAGCCATCTACACTCAGTCGAAAATTCTGAATATATGCAAGAATTCAAGCATAATTTATCTCTTTGTCTGCTTTTCTTTTAAATTTTATTGCTCTATAGGATATTTCATGGTGTGTGATAACTCAAACCATTCTGAACAATATCATGCTTATTAAATGTGGAAATACAGGAGCACCTACACAATATGCATGATTTGTGCAACCATAGATTACACAGGTCTCAACAGGGAAAGAGCGGCTAAACCATCTAGAACTGTTCTTGTGTGTGCATCAGAGTACACATGAAAATCTATACTTCAATATTTACAAGTTGAAGTTCATAAGATACAGGTAGCCTACCTCGCTTGAAGGTACTTTTAAGCTTTCACGTAATGCCGGATTTTCCAATTTCTGAAGTAAGACGCCCAAACAAGGAAATCCTACATATTTTTTTGGAAACATTGAGCACAACTTCAACATAGTAGGGTTAGACATCTGACAAAGTCAGTTTACTGGAATATGGTTTTACTAAGTAATGCACACTCAATATTCATACAATTAGGAACTAACTTTAAGGAATAAAATTTTTGTTCAAGGGCAGTTGCTACTTTTGACTTTATATAGTGCAAAGGTAATGTCTGGTTGAATGTACAAACCAACTTATTAATAAAAAGGTATGTCAATATGAATAGCTAACTAGGTAAAGTAGACATTGTTTTTGCTTGCTTATCTTTAGAACAAAGAATAATTTACCTGTGTACTTTCCATTTTTCTGATAGTCATTTAAGAAATGGGATACAACTGTAGTTGGAATAACATATCCAATATTTTCAGCTTCATCTGACCTGTACACCTAAACAAAACACATAATGAGAAAGAAAATAGAAAGAAAAAAAAACACAAGCAGGTGAGTTTTTTTTTCCCTGATAGTATATAGCAAACTTCTGTAACTGGTGGAAGCAATATTTTGCATACCCTGATCAAAAGTATAAAAGTACCCTCAAAGAAGACAAGAAAAATGAATGCATGTGATTCTGATCCACAAGCAGGTAAATACCAATTCAAGTTCATATAGAGTGATCATTAACAGAGCATATCAAAATCCAGAACTATGCATGTTTCTGAAAGTTGAATAGCTATTTTATTTTAAAATAGAAATCTACCTAAATATGTTTTACGTCTGTTCACATATACTGGGTTGTCCATCAATTATGTCCAAAACCACAAGTCAACTGTCCAGGTACCAGTAATGTGACCGAGTAAAAGTACCTGAAATGCAACACCAATGCACTCCCCTTGTTCATTAAAGGCTGGTCCCCCACTGTTTCCTGAACAAAAGACCAGGACAACAAATCAGCTCATCATTTCCAGGAATTCTGGTAAGGACGAAGATAGGTCAATGCTCTGAATATCATCGTATAGAAAATAGCAGACTAGTGAGCCTTTTTTAAGATGGGTGCAAAGGACAAACCAGGATTTATGGCTGCATCAATTTGAATGCCAAGAAGATCTGATGTCCCATGTGCATATGGAGTGACCTGGGCTATCCCAAAGGAATTAGTGTAAGTTCAGTCATTCGGTTGAATATATATCAAATATAATTACTAGAGAACATTTTCAGAACAGAGATTTGCATTCTGAATGTATCTAAAGCAATGTTGTGTTTGGGCTATGTTTCTGCATACAAGTTCAACGAAAAAAAAGGGTCATGTGACAAATAGTCATTTTTTTATTTTATTCTTTTTGGAAAATAGTAATTATTTGAGATTGAAGACCAAGATGATTATGGCTACACCTAACCAGATATAGAAGAAGACAGCAGTATATGACTGGAGAATGAAAAACAATGGACCAGTCTCCCAAACAAATGAACTCAGAAGTCAGAACTGATCACAGGAAGTCAGGATTCAGGAATCAATGAAGCATAGCATAATTTGTCCATAATCCTACCAACATGCACTAGGCAACTAAAAAGGAGCATGGGATCAGGTGTAACATTATGAGAAATGATACAGCTACTGCATGCAAGAAATATCATTGCTTTTCTCCTCGTTGAGGCAAGTGTCAAATGAAAAAGACAGATACAGAGAATTGAAGCATCCAAGATATAGCACCTCAATGCGTGATACAACGCCTTTTGTTACAGATATAGTGTCTCCACCAAGAGGATATCCCACAACAGTTACTGAATCCTGTCATAAGTTTGAACATAAGAGCATGTTATACAGCATGAAGTAAATGTGAAGCACTTTTTCATATACAACTAGAAACAATATGGTAAATGTTTATCTCATTTGCAGGAGCAAAGAATGACTTCAGCAATCAGCTCTGACAGAAACTTTTATGGTGTTCAAGTGCTATCAACAAGAACTACATGTTACAGTTGCAAGTTACCAAAAAGTTGCCTCAACTATAGTTTTAGGTGTTTAACTGTACCTGTAGTGACTAGCTAGAGAGGAAAAGAAAACTCAATATTCACATTACACGGATCATTAAAGGTCCAGTGAACACATCATGACGATAATTGGTTACCTGAAGGCATGGCAAACGACCAAAATTAAGTGCCTCCGTTCCTCTCCAGAACTCTTCATTCTCAACAGATAGCAATGCAAGATCGCATTCGGTACCCCTAGCTAAAACCTGTAGATCACTTTGTCAGTTGACTTAAGTTTTACAAAATTAATACCTTGCTCAAAAGATTACTAAGTATATGTGGTAACTTTTCATGTTGGTCTCAAAAGAGAAATATTGAAAATTAGAAAAATTATTAAGATTATGATTCTTTTAATAATTCCCAAGTCCCAATGGTGGAGCTTCCAATAGTCCAGTCCCACCAGTACATTGGAATATGGTTGAAAAGCTAAGTTCGCTTGCAATGAATATTAGTTGTAAGAAAATGAACAGAAGACTGACTCAGGGATCCAGGATTTCAAAACTCATAAGCACAAATCTTGTTTCAGATAATTCAGATTCACAATAAACTGATAGTTACCTTACTTCAAGAGAATTGCAATGTTCATTGCATAAACATTTTCATTGCGCACTAAAAAAAAAGATGTTTTGATAAATCTTGAAAGCAGCATTGCTATAGCCTATAGGTGATTTACCTTGGCAATATACTTTTTATCATCTCCCCTTCTCTTTACTTTGACCTGCAACGAGAAGCAGCCTTACCTTAAAAAATTAACTGACATACCTAAACTCTTATCCATAGAAAATGGTACATCCATATCAGCACTTCATCAGAAATTTTAATTAGTTCATCTTCAGCTACTAGTAGCTCAAAATTTTAAACCCAAATAGTAACAGAAAAAAAAAGAGTGGCAAACCAAAGTAAAATAAAAACATGAAGAGATAAAGCTGTCCAGTTGAATAATCACCTGGGTGTCGTGCTCAACGCAGTGTGCATTTGTCAAGAGTTTGCCATCCCCAATCATAAAAGCACTGTAAAATGACATGTCTTGTAAGATACACAAAGAGCTTCTAAGTTCAAGACATGTGAAAATCTTGATCTTCAAAATGAGTGGCCTCATCCAAAATATATGCATAAATTCCAAAACATGTAAGGGATGAACATCTGTCATAAGATAAACAAAGGTACCAAAGTCAACTACTGTGATCACAAAAGCCCTAGCATGTTGATGGCTAAAGCAGGATGCCTATCACAATGAAACAAACATCATTATGTTTACATCCTTAGTCTCAAGTGGTCTAATCAGTCCAGCAAATGATGCAACTTAATCTCTACAAAATTATGAAATCACATTGCATCATGATAATTTATATTCCACGCCAGCATACATCCCCACCCACCTAGAAATGCACAACAGATGAAATTTTATATGGAAGAAGTAAAATCAACAATTGAAACAGATACACACATGTTATATCAACAATTACCTCCCACTACTTGAATGCTGCCTTTGCTTCTGCCAAGGAAGACCATAATCGGGTGCGATATGAGTGCAGTAGACCTACAGGGAGAGAAACTACTTCAGGTGAAAAGGACATGACTAATCACAAAACAAAGCAAAGTCTTACTCAACAGAACGAGATCTTTGAGCAAACTAGAGCACTGTGCTTAAAATAATATAAGGAAGTTGCAATACGAATATGACAAAGCAGTACTTAGCGCACACATAAATATATCTTGATGAAATATAGGCTACTATAATATGGAAAAGTAAGCATTATCAATAGCCAGGGGCATGTATTCTTGAAGCCTACCTTGACGACAGCATTAAGGAATTTGTCCTCTTCAAGATCATCAAAATCAGCAACCTGATGTAACCGCACAGTTAACATAAGAGAAGGTTTGTAAGATTTTGGGGCAACATTTAATCAAGCACACATGGAATTGCAGTAAAAAAAAGGTAGAAGAAATGTACATGGATGAAGATGGGTGTGCTTATTAGCACTCACAGGTGCATGGGCACATGCATAAGATGATGAAAGAGTATGAAACCACCACAGGAGATTCATTCAGACTGAAGAGCATGGTTTATAATCGAGGAGGTGAACTTACAAAAAGAAAGTGCAAACTGACTCAAATCCAAAATGGAAAAGTGCAATTAATAGTTTGAACAGACGAAACCCCACCCACAGCATACAATCCACACAGACGACAATGTATGTGCAACCTGTAAAGTGTAAAAACAGAGAAAAGTCGATGCGCCTCGGACCTGTGACTCCTTGAAATCTACGGCAAGCCCCCTATCCCTGCGCGACGACGACGGCGGCGACCCTCCAGCGCCGCTACCTCCTCCGATGCCGCGCCGCTTCTTCGACACCCCCTCCACCTGCGCCCACAGGCAACACAGCAGCAAAGTTTCAGTCGGCGGCCGCACCTTCCAGAGTGACAAGCCCAACTGGCGGTGCGCACCGCGCGCGTCGGGGAAGAGCCACTGACAAAGTAGTGAGACCGCAACGCGCGCACCTCGTCGAAGCGCCGGAGCGCGCGCCGGCCACGCGGCTGCTCGCGCGGCGCGCGGGCGACGACGGCGGGGCGGAGGCGGAGGCGGCACGAGCAGGAGGCCGAGGCCGAGGCCGTGGACGAGGTGGTGGAGGGAAAGGGGAGGAGCGCCGGGGAGGCGAAGAGCGCGGCGACGCACGCCATTGCTGCTGCTGCTGCTGTGACGCGCGGCGCGGGGTTTGATTTGGGTGTTTCCCTCCCCTCGGGAGTGAGCGGCGACCTCCTTATCCTCTCTCTCTCTATACCCTTTCGGTTGGGGAGGAGGGGGGCCTCACGTGCCCCCGCACGTGAGATAAGTATCTCTCAGCATTTACAACCTACTCCATCCTCCTCCGACCAAACTAAACCAACTTCTAAAATTACCCTAAATAAAATTATTTTAAATTTCATCAAATTTAGAAATAAAATCATATAAATAGTATCACTAGAATATATTTTTTTTCTTGAATACACATGGGGCTGCGTATCATTGCATTAAGATAGAGATTTTTTTTATAATATAGTCTGGTATCATAAATGTCATTACTGATTCGGATAAAATAAGTTAAACTTAAGATAATATTTTAACTTTAAGGTGATTATAGAAATTGGCGGAGTAGATGTGTAAGTGACAATAAACAGAAGTTCGAAGCTGTTCAAATTGTATGGATCTTCTTCACGTGCAGTCAGAAAGTATTTCTACGAAATTGTATAATGTATGTCCACTCATCATCAAAACTTTTTGTAGGCATTCCAAACCCATGAAAGGTCTCTTGGAGAAGCTTTCTAATAACCAAGGCATCAATCTACCAAAACTTTTCTCTAGTTTCTAGCATGCATTACAGAAAAGGATTAATCCTTCGTTTCTCTGAACTCTGAAGGAAAAGGAAAAACGAGAACAGAGGACTGAACTCTAAAGGTGTGTCCAGAATGGTGCACAAAGACAGAGTTACATCAGAACTCCAGCAGTATTATCAAGTGCCTTCTTTGCAATCTTGAATTTGCCAGCCAAGTCCTTCCCGGTGTCCTCGGCGATCACATGCTGCTTGATGAACAGCACAATGCCATCCCTCAGTATCTCGAGCTCTGGGAGTCCAGCGACGCGAGTAAAGACATTCCACACCCGTGAGTCATCTTTCTGTAGTAAGGTCTCAAATAGCATCTGGAAATGTGAGATCCTTGCTGGAGTCATCTCCACTGGGTTGGCCAGGTTAACCACCTTCAGAGTTGCGAGGGAGAGCGTGAAGTTTGACAGCATCTCTGCAACTAGTTTCGCAAGGTTCATGGATCGACTTGGCTCCATATTATCTAGCTCCTTAAAATGGTCCCAGATGCAGTACTGAACAAAGCAGAGAACAAATAATCAGAAAGAGAGACCCTTTGATCACGGACTATGCTGAAAGCAAGGCTGCAAGCACTACAAGTAATAGCTAGACAAGATTCATTCCAAATCTGAATTAGTCCATGTAAGCTACCATCTGGCAATGCTAATGTGGTATTAGCATCATACCAATATGAAAAATATGAAAAACAAAAGTTGAAATTCACCGACGTCTAGGGCTGTCATAATAGAATGTCCATTCATACTAAATTCATTTATTTCAGAAAGGGATGGCCTAAAAATGGATACACATAAAATAAATCTACATAAGCTACCTTTTTTTTTTTGACAAGATACATAAGCTACTTGAGAAGAAGTAATTTCTGAGCCAAACAAGCTTTAATATAAATAGCAAACATGATAAATACAACAATATACCTGCAAGCTGAACTTGTGATTTTTCTCATGGTTGCAAAGCTTGGAAGCAAGGACTGTGTAATACTTATTGAACATCTTCTCATGCAGACAGCAGTCAACAATGACCCTTATAATTTCTCGGTCCTGCATATCAAACACAGGAAAAGGCATACATCAATAATATTGTCAAATACATGAACAACAACTAATCTTCAGGGAAATTGATGCATGCCTGCTTCCCAGAAAGGCCCAGCCTCAAGAGCTTCTCAAAAGCATCTACATAGTCTTCAGCACTCATTATAATACAAAATATTGCTCTTCGTATGTCAGTGTTCATCCGCTGAGCAGCTGCAAGCTGAAGAAGTTTTTGTGTCTCTGCAACGTCCTTGCTTATAACAGCTGCAACATCTTCGATATTAGCTACAGTGGATGGAACATCCCCAGACAACCACCATTGCCCTTTCTTATCAGGTTCCAAAAGCCTACTCCATGTTAACCCACGCAAGAGGACATCTTCTGCCTTAAGCTGTCAGTACGTAAAAAAGGAATGAAAATAAGATAAGTCTTAAGTGCAATCTGAAGTCACAATTCATAACACAGATGATCGGCAAGTCATACTGGTTCAAACCTTTTGAAGCCACTTTTTTATTCGGGTATGGTGTGAAGGATCCTCTTTAGGCCTTTTCTTATTGTTCTTAATGTCACATATGGTCTCGAGCATAAATTCCATCTGAGCAATAAGTTAAAACCATTCAGACAAATTTGAAACCTAGGTGGAAAGTGATGCTTAAATAGGTGCATTGAACAAGATAACTAACTCTTCTGCTCCGTATATCAGTCTTCCCATCTTCTCGAACACCAGAGTGCAATTTAAGCTGATTCACAGAGTTCTGAATACTAAGGACAAAATCTTTCATAGCACCTGGATCATCTCCCCGCAGCTTCATTCCACAGCCTGCCCATTTAGATGAGAACATATTCCCAGCTTCACTCAGAGACAGAAAAAGAGGGTATGGTACTCTATACATGAATAGCTATTATGGTGGTTAAATGTTTCAGTTGAGTTTATTGAGATGTGATATAACACCATACACTGTAGGATGGTCAACACTGTAGAAACATCCAGCTCTGTCAAGCGCTTGCTCAGAATCGACAGAAGATCATACACAAGATCGCTGTCAATATCGGACAACAGGATGCAATGAGAATTTATGTTTGATGTGGCTTTACAAAAACATATTATGTTGTTCCACTCGAACCACAAACCTTGAGATGACACCAAATATGCACAAATAGCAGAAGAGTAAGGTAAGATTTCTCAGAGATAGACCATCTTCTTTTGAGTACTCATCCTGCCACAAGAGAACACAAATAGTATCAGCTCAATAAAAAAATCCATTAGAATCACCACACAAAAGAATTCAAGAATCCCCAAGGTAAGCAGATATACAGAGAACATAATAAGTCATATTTATCTTAGTAATAAGAAGAGTGATACCTCAAACGACTTAGCAATAGAGGCAAGGATCTTGGCACTGAAGTCAATACCAACCAAGCATGCCATCCCTGCAACAAAGGCTGCAAACACAGCAGCATATCTGCAAAAACAACAAAGCATTAGTTTTGCAGTAGTAAACTATATCAAATTCTGACAAGACTGAGACTATCATACAGAAATGTGGTCCATGGAACAAATATTCTAAGCGCTTAAGCGATCTAAAGAAAATATTTATCTGATTGATGGGAAATCCTTAACTGTTCATTGCCACGAGGTCCTCGGGAACAACTAGCCAAAACTTCATCCCCAATTATCTGAGAGCCAACACTTCGTGGAACAGACTGTGGTAGATAAAACAACAAAACCAGAAAACGATGTCCCATGGTTAATCAAGACCTCAAAAAATCTGAAAGACAAACGGTAGAAAATATCAGAAGAAATAAGCGATATTCTAGTATAGGGTTGTACTCGAAAAAGCGTGGAAATTTCCTGAGTAATGGACTCCACGTTTGACTCTGAAAGTCTGTTCAGAAGTCCTGATGCATAGCAAACATTAGGTCATACACGGAAATACACTTGCAAACTAAAAACGGTAAATACATGTTGCAAATCAATCAAGTAAATAAAAGATAGAATTTAGGTTCAAACCTCTTACTCTGCGACGCATCTGGGTAATTTCTTCTGATTCTGAATTGGAAGCATTGCGTAAACTCGGAGGTACATATTTCCCTTTTGATTCTGTGGGCAGTTCAACCACATTAGGCTCTCCATCCTCAGATTCCAGAACTGCTCCATCATTCTCTTCATCCATGTCAACCCCTTCATCATCTGGTTCGTCCATCTCTGAGTCATCCTTCTTCTTCTTTTTCCTTTTACGACCGTTCTCTTCACCTACATCAACCAGTTCCTCCGTCTCCATACCATCCTTCTTCATTTTCTTCTTCTTCTTTTTCCGACCATTCTCTTCACCAATGTCATCTTGTTCCTCCATCTCTGTGTCATCCTTCTTCGCCTTCTTACTTTTCTTTTTACCTTTTTTCTTGTCTAGATGAGTGTCATCCGCCACATTCCAATCATATGCTTTTGTTTCATCATCTGAACCAAAGTCACCACCAAACCCAAGGTCTGCAAAAAGTTCATCCATACCATCATTGGGACCTCCCAGCTTTCCTTTCTTCACCTTGAGCTTTTTCGCAAGCTTCCTCTCCATCTCTAGATCCTCCTCCATGCTCACAGCTCCACCCATCTCCATCTCAAGATATTCCTGGAAACTGGACTTGGGCTTCCGCTTACCCTCTGCTTCCCTCTTTCTCTTCTTCTTCTTCATGCCATCAGGCTCTTTCTTTGGCTTCTTCTCCTCAACCGGACTTGTTTCTACTACTGGCATTGCCGGCTTCTTCTTTTTGCCACCCTAACTCAATGAATTTTGTGCATCAGAATTAAGACAGTAAAGAAGGCAAAACAAGCTATTGCAGTCTTCCTTTCCAGGGACTTGGTAAACTCACCTGATGCTCAACCCAAGAGAGAAACCGCAGCTTGTGCTTCTCTGATCTCGCCTCTTTCCGCCTCTCTTTCCGAGACTTCTGCTCTGATTTCCCTGGAACAAGCACCAAGAGCAAACAATCAGCATACATTGTTGCAGTAGCAGAGTTCATTCTTCACAGAGCACAGGTGTAAGACTCGGAAAAAAAGGCCCTTACCCGACATGATTACTCTAAGTGCTCCTGACGCGGACTCAATTGGACCTGCAAATTGGGCAACAAGAGATTACTGATATTCTCTATAGAATTAACCAGTTTGATCAGAATCAGATACCAAAAGGAGAAGGAGGCATTATTTGCTGAGGGGCTAGCCAAAACAGTGTTGGACATAGGAATGGATCAAGAGGGAGGCTGACTACTGAATAACTATGGTGAGCCCTCGTAATGCTAAGCCAGGAATGGACATGTACGATACTTAGGGCCTGTGCACAAAACCAAAACACTGGCTTCACAATTACTAGTTCATTTCACTGGCGGAGCCAAGGCACGGCCACCCTGGGCAGCTGGCCGGGCTCCCACGGGGCGAGGGCGCGAGGCGACTGGCGAGAAGGCGGGAGGGGGAGCCGCTGACGCCGCCGCCGAGCCTGGGACCACCGGCGGAGCCAAGTCCCGGCCACCCTGGGCAGCTGGCCGGGCTCCCACGGTACAGCAGAGGCGGGAGGGGAGATGGAGGTGCGTACGCAGGGTCGCCGGCCGGTGCGCGGAGGACGGAGGCGAAGAGACCGACGAAGTCCTCAGCGGCTGGCGCAGGCGGCGGCCCACCAGTCGTCGGAGAGCGAGAGGCGCACGAACGGAAGGCAGAATGCGGCCGACGCGCCGGCTCCGGGGTTGTCCGGCGGCGCGGGGAGAGCGCACCTGCGCTGCACGGGAAGAGGGAGGAGAAAATCCGTGAGGGCAGGGCAGGACAGGGCAGGAAGAACGGTGCGGCCATTTGGGCCGATTCGAGTTTTTGGGCCACTGGGAGAAAAGAAGGATGCAAAGTTATTAGTGGGCTAAAACCACTTCATTTTTAAATTTGAGATTGAGAAATTATTTGTTCAGCCTAAAAAAAACTATAGAGATTTTGAGAGCCAGTTTTTTTTTTTTTTGACAAAACAGCCTGCTAAAATTTAGCTCTAGTGCATATATAAGTGTTTTACTAGTTAATAGCTAACTAAGAGCCTGTTTGGTACAGCTCACAACAGCTTCACATGAATTGGGATGAAGCTGAAAAAATAGCTTATTGTAGCTCTCTCCTTCATTTCTCTCTCTCATCTATGCATGAAGTAGTTAGTGAAGCTATTTTACCAAACACTTTTTTCAAAACAGTTCAGCTTCATCTAGGAAGTTGCTAATGAAGCTATTTTAAAAAAAACTTTACTAATGAAGTTGAGATGTGCTAAATAAGCTCTAACTACGTACTAGTTGTGAAATTAGGTTAGTTTTTAGCTTCAGCAAATGAGTGATCAGCATAGCGCGCTAGCGGCAAGCTCTACACGAAGCATGGAGCCTAACATCATCATCCTCATCCACGCCTTAAATGCTTCTTTGCTCTGCCTAAATTTCCCTCACGCTCACAGTCTCACTGTTGTGACCTGTCTTCTCTTTATTCGCAAAAAAAAAAAGACCTGTCTTCTCTTCTCTATTCTTCTTTCCTAGTAGCTCTGTTGTTGGTCGAAATAGGCCTTGTTTAATTCTAACCAAAAACAAAAAACTTTTTAAAATTTTCCATTACATCAAATCTTACGGCACATGTATAGAGTATTAAATATAGATGAAAACAAAAACTAATTGCATAGTTTGTCTGTAAATCGTGAGACGAATCTTTTAAGTCTAGTTACCCTATGATTGGATAATATTTGTCACAAACAAACGAATGTGCTACAGTATCGAAATAAAAAAAATTCACATCTAAAGAAGACCATAGTATTGAAGTCGTCACTAGGTAGGAGCTCCCTTTCGTAAAGACAAGTTTTCTAGATAATACCATCCTCTTTACTTGTATTCGGAGTGAAAACTAGTTTGAACTTTTATTTTCTTTTCTCCCCTTAAACATAGAAACATGTCTTATAGGAGAAATTCATAAAGGTGCTTAAAATAATCAAGAGTAGTAAGTTGATATACCTAAGGGCTCATTTAGATATTGATGAATCCGACTCAATTCATATCTGTTGAAATAAGTTACTGTGGAATTTCAACTAATTTTTACTCTAATTTACCTCAACATTAATGAATCCGTCTCGTTCGCTTGTCTTATTAGCCGCCAACCAATAATGTTTTTCTCCCACGATAAATCAATGAACAGTATTTTCAGCCATAACTTTTTAGACCAGCGAACAAACTTGTGAGGGGCATCATAGAACGGATTTAAAGTAGGTCCAAATAAAATATTTGCATTCTTCTATCAACATCTCGAGGAGGTAGGAACAGTCTAGAGAAAACCACCCCAACAACCGTATTTTTTAAACCTACAGTAGAGAATCGAGCCGTTCCAACAGAAAGAGGTAAAATCTGGAATCCAAGGGTTTTGGCTTTTTCCCTGCCCGTTTCTGCGCCCGCGCGCGCTCCCCGCTCCCCGCTCCCTCTTTTCCCGCCGCCACGACCACGACTCGCCACGCGCGCGCCGCATCGCCGCCGGCGAACTCGCGCAGAACAGATCACAGATTTTTCCCGGCCGTGCCTCCACCCCCCGCGAGAGGCGTCGCCCTCCTCCTCATACCGTTCCCCGCCCTCTACTGTTCCGGGGCGGCTTGTCCTAGGAGTCGGTTTGGTTCCGAGATTTCCCTTCTCTCCCTCCGCTCAATCGTCCTGGATTTGTGCGCTGCGCACAATCCAGTCGGGCCAAGACTTCCGTGGTTCGATTGGGTTCGTCTTCCTCCGAGTATCTTTGGGGGGTTCGGTCGAATCCCCATCCGCCACAGTAAGCCCGGTCCTACCCGTGTTGCGAACTTGCGATGCGCGGGGAGACCGGCAATGACGGCGGTGGCGGGGATACTCAAGTTTTGGATGGCGGGACACCTCCGCTAGGTGAGTGCGCATTGTTTATTGGCCGTGGTTCTGTGGGCGATTGATGTAATGTAAGGGTGCTATTTTTTTTTTTTGGTGGATGTATATTGCGGTCATCAGGTTCTCCATCGAGTGATGGCGATGCGACACAGCGCGAGGCGGATGATTGGGCGCTGTATGACGAAACACAGCCTCTGGATGATGCCGAGACCCAGTTAGTAGACGAGTTGGAGCAGGAGGAGGAGGAGGCTGTGGCTGGCAATTGGACGGAGACACAGTTGGTGGAGAGTGGTGATGAGGATGGTGGCGATGACGGTGACCAAGTGAAGACGCAGCAGGAGGTGGAAGATGGGGAAGGGGGCAATGTCGGTCATGGTGCGGAGGATAATGCTGGCGATTGGACTAAGACCCAGTTGGATGAAGAATGTGAGGTGGATGGAGTGAACACCGTTGTTGGAGACATGGTTGAGACCCAGTTGGTCGAGGAATCTGAGGAGGAGGATGACGACAAGGATGGATTAGATGATGATGGTGAACATGATCTTGGTGAGTTGGGGAAGACCCAGTTGGTTGAAGACTCTGATGAAGACATAGGTGACGATGAGTTGAGCGATGGCACTGTTGTCCTAAGTGACAATGAGAGCTTGTTAGGGGATGAGAGGGGAGTGAAGTCAGGAATGGATGAAAGGGATGCGAAGTTGGGAATGGAAGGAAGAATCGAGGGGTTAAATGGAGGGATTAAGAAGCATGATGATAGCAATAATTTGGTGGATTCTGATGCATCGACAGATGAGGAGGGTGGCATAGGTTCAGGTTAGTTACCAGCTACTGAATCTGCTATTATTGCTATCTTTGTCATGTAGCAATTCATTAGGATCAGTCTAATAAAATGCTTACAGAAGTGCCCTGTAGTTTTATCAGTTTTAAGTTGAGAGAGGCCTACAGGTATCAAACTAGTCCAAAGACCTCTTGTTATGTTTCTTATTTTAAAATCAGAACTTGTCTTTTAGAGTTTTGTCCGATAACAGGAATATATTTTCTCAGACAATCACAATGTGTACTCTCATCTTTTTAAGGTACCGGTGTTTTTGTTGAGATTTTATTTCATTTTTGTTTTCCCTGGGAACTGGAGGTGAATTAGCTTTACATATTCATCTTGCGGTCAATTTTAGTTATGAATGCTTTGATTCTTACTCGAAGACAAGTAAAAGAGAATGACATTGTCAAATAGTAAAAGTGTTCTGTACGGCTGTACCTCTGGTTTGAACATAATGAAGAATTGCACTTGATTTTTCTTTTATATATAAAAAAACTCGACCAGCGCGGTTAAGACTGCCGCTGCAGCTTTCAAATTAAGAAGAAAGTGCCATGATTTTTCTTTTATATATACAACCCTTATTTCTAAAAAATGTTTAGTTTATTAGATTTAATTTAATCTGGCTTTTGCTTTCTAGTGAAACTTAAATTTTGTTTTCTAATACTAACATATGTGCAACATCTAGGTCACCTTCAGATGAAATTACCTTCTGTTCGTGTTGCATCAGTACGAACATGTGGAATTTCTGAACCTCGGGACACTACGTCCGTGAACAGTATGAAGCAAGGGAAACAAAAGGCCTCATCCAATGCAATACATCCCCTGCCAAAAATTGTAGATGAATCCACTACATGTAGCACCTCCTTTGGTGGGGTTGATAATGACTCCCATGGTTATGTACAGAACCATGATAAAGATGGAGCTACAAGCAGAGTTAAGTGCTCAACAGCAAAAAAGCTTTTTGCTGACAAAGCAGCTGAGGATGGTGAAAACAACAGCAGATGTCTTGCTGGATTAAGCTATGTTGGATCACAGGAGCCTGGTGATCTGTCACAAGCAAATGCTTTTGATGTTGTGGATAGGTTGATTTCAATCAATGGTGGATTATCATCTCAAGAAAACACCCCAAATAAATTGGAAATAGCAAAGCCACGTGTTTCAAGTAAGAGGGGGACTTTAATGTTGGCTGAGAAGGTTGACATCGGTAGCAGTTCCAATACGAAGGCAGAAATATTTGCATTTGTGGATAGCCGTGAAGATGATGGAGGAGGTGACTTTTTCAGTAAAAACAAAGACATCTTGTTGCCGAAACCGACTGGTAGAGGAAAATCAAAGAGTCATTCTACCAGAGCAAAGAAATCTTCCACAAAAAATTCACGGGGAGAAAATGAAATAGGGGAAGCCATGCACAAAAGAAATACAAAACTACCTGGGAGGTTGGAAACTATTCCTTTATCAGATTCAAGACTATTCAAAAGTGATGTAAAGAGTAAGCGGGCTTCTGGAAACAGGACTAAGAAAAACATTTTGAAGGAATTAGATGATCTATCAAATGCCAAATCATTGGAAGAACAGGAAAAGGCTGATGTAGCTTTGAATGATGTTGGTCCAGATACTCAAATGGCTGTTGAAGCTATGGAGGCCTTGGTACAATGTTCACCTGCTAAAAGTTTATCTGCTGAAGGTCAACCTCTGTTCAATAGGGATATGAGAGCTGAGAAGTCCAGAATAACTAAAAGTCATTCGAAGAATGGTTCTCAGAGAACTAGCAACATCCAGGAAGGTGTCATGACACGTTCTAAAAGAAGAAAAGTAACTAACTTCAATACCAAGCCTCAGAAAGAAAGACTAAGAGGATCAGATATGCAAGAAAGTTCTGAGCCTATAGTCAAAGTGAAACATAAGCAAACAAAGTCTGTACCAGAGAAGAGCAAAGTTTCAAAGAAATTTATCGATGAAAATAAGTACCATGGGGCACCTGCTGCTCATCGAACTAGGCATTGTGGTAGGAATGACCCTTCTGCATTTATCGAGTTATCTGATAAACATTTGAGGAGAAGCAAGAAATTGACAGGTGACACCTCCACTATTGGGCAAGTGCAAAACAACCATGTTGCAACCAAATCTGGTTTGAGTTTTTTTGAAAAAGAAAGCACAGAGCAGACTTGTACAAATAATGATCAAGATCTTCAGCAATCAAGGGATGGAAGCGCACAACGGACCAGTGTAAATAATGTTCAAAACCTTGAAGCACACAGAGTTGAACCAACAACTGATGTTACATGCAGAGATTCCCCATCGCATCCCAAACGGAGAAGAACACCTACAAAAATGATACAGTCAACCGCTGCAGCTGCTGCAAATCATGAAATACCGTCAGAAGTGGCAAAACCATGCAAGAAAAGGCGGATTTTCATAAGAAGTGTTTCTGACCTGCTAAAGTATGCAAAGAGGGAACCTTCCCATGGAAGATCAGCTTCTATGATGTCCAACATTATAGAAAAGTCATTAGCTGCTTCTCCTGTACTTAATTCTTCTGTAAGAGATGACAGGAAAACTTCTTCTGATGTCATTAGCTCCGCACAGAGACTGAAGGAATCCTCCCATGTCAGGGATACAAGCAAATCACCAAAAAACAATCCTCAAGTTCTGAATAGTGCCATGAAAACACCTTCAAAAGAGGTTAATGAATTGTCACCCACTTTTAGTCCTGCGAATCCATCAAAAGGCTCCAGTAGAAGCTTGTCAAAAGCTTCTATTGCAAGAGAATTACTGAAGCTAGATGCTGAAAAGGTGCTATCAAATCAGCAGAGAAAAGATTCCAGAAGAAGGAAGGATATGACCAATGTCAGTATTTTATTCAGCCATCATTTGGATGACGATGTTATCAAGCGTCAAAAGAAGGTAAACTATATTTCTATATATATTCTTGTTAGTAATCATCACTTGAATGAGTTATATTCATGATGGACTATGTTGTAGATCTTGGCGCGCTTAGGAGTTTGTGAAGCATTTTCGATGGCCGATGCAACACACTTTGTTGCAGATAGATTTTGCCGCACAAAGAATATGCTAGAAGCAATAACTCTTGGCAAGCCAGTAGTTACATCAATGTGGCTTGAAAATTGTGGACAAGCAGGCTGTTTTATTGATGAGAGGAAGTATATTCTGAGGGATGAAAAAAAGGAAAAGGAGATAGGTTTCAACATGCCTATATCACTGGCCTCAGCTTGCAAACATCCTCTTCTGCTGGTACTGTGAAATTTGTAATCCTATTTCATCTACGCCTGTCCTCGATTCTTTTTTTTTTACTGAAAAATCATTTACAGGGAAAAAGAGTCTTTGTAACATCAAATGTGAAACCAAGTCAAGTAGTGGTGACTAGCTTGGTTAAAGCATCATCGGGGCAGGTCAGCCTTATTTTATTTTCCAACATACTTTAAGCTTTTGTTTGTATTTTAAATTTGAATTACATGTGAAAAATGACTGGATTAGTTATATAACAATTGCTTTGTAGGAAACAGTAAGGAGGTTCCCTACTGGTTAATATGACAATGATATTGGTTATTCACAAAAATATAAATACTCTTATTAGGAAAACAAGACTTACTGTGGAATCTTTTCCTATCACCATTGTTGCAATTTGTATCAACAAGACTGTTTTGAAATAAAAAAACTAGGTCAACCTGGTACACCAAAAGTCGAGTAAACTGGTTATCAAGTTAAACGGTTGATGAATCATTTTGTACAGGCAAGCATTAGTTTTTTTCTTGTATGTGATAATAGCATTTGTATGTTTGTTCTTACTGCTCTAGACTTGAAAATCTTCTAGGTAGGCATACTGGTCTCATGAAGTTCTTTAGCATTTTCAACATGCTTCATTGTTTATATTAGCAACTACCCTGCTCCAATTTGTAAGCCGTTTTGGTTTTTCCAGGTACATAGCTTTTGCTATGCACCTAGATGGCTAGATATGCATAGTAAAAGCTTTGCAACTAGAAAAGTCAGTTCCTTATGAATGCCGAGCCTGCTGCTTAAAATACAATTTTGGTACCCCATCTTGCAAAAGATGTGAATAAACCAATAAAGTAGGAAACTTTCCAATATATTAGTATCATTCAGGCAATTGTTGTTACACTTGTCATTTGTATATTGCTTGCAGTTTCCCTCAGTTCTTTGGAAAACCTTTTTTTTTAACAAAATATGGAAGTCATATCCATCGCTGTATTAGTAGGCATTCTGATGCAATCGGTTATGTGTTGCCGAATACTTGAATAATGAAAATGAACTTTGGGTCTTGTGTAACGCATCAACCAGCTAATGTTTCTAAAGTTTTACTTTCACTGAATATGTGTGGAATGTGATCTAAATACATCTTTCTTTAAAACAATTACAGCTTATGGTTTTAGTTTACAAACATGCAGCACCGACTTTTTTCGGTTGGTTTTCTTTTTTCCTTCTCCTATGTTTTCCAATGTTGTACTGTTTAACTGTCTTCATTTGTGATACATTAAGTGTACAATATGGAAAAAGGTTATCTATGAGGCCATCAGGGTACTTGATTTGGTTCAAATTTTGACAAATGCCTTCTCCAAACAGACGCAAAAAGAATTACATCCATGTTAAGTACTCTGTAAAGGGTCAAATTTATGCGATCTTCCATCCATGCTTGTGAAGTTTGAACCAAGTTAGGATGCGAGATCAAGATTGTATTATGCCCTTGGGAGACCTGTAGACTGTTTTCAAAGTGACAAATTAAATGGGAATTTGTCTCAATGGTCACTGTTCGGCACCAGGGGCGGGCCTAGGACCAAGGCCACTAGGGCCATGGCCCTAGTCGTGGCCTAAAAATTTTGGGAGCAACTCTTGAAGCCTGGTTTAGTTTTTAAAATTGTTCAAGATTTCCCATCATATCGGATCTTTGGACACATACTTGAAGTATTAAATATAGACAAAAACAAAAACTAATTGCACAGATTACCTGTAATTTGCGAGATGAATCTTTTGAGCCTAGTTAGTTCGTGTTTGGACAATAATTGTTAAATACAAACGAAAATGCTATAGTAGCAAAAACCAAAAAATTTCGCGAACTATTAATATGTGATATAGCGTGTAGTTACTCCTATGTCTATATTTGTATATTTAGGGTGCATATGACCAGACGAAATGTATGTAGACGAAGTATGTGATTATACTAGACCATTTAGGATATGTATATTAAGTATGCATACATACATAGAGTATGTGGTTATACTTATTATATATACTACATTAATGGCATTTTAGTAATATTTTTTTAAAAAAATATGGATTTCTTTGAAAAAAATTTGCGTGGTAAGATCTAGAATATGAGTATATAAATTCAAATCGATCAAAAAGTATGAACACATACGCAGTGTTGTTCAATAGACTATACTTTATATTATAGCTTTTGTATTTTGACCGCTAGAATTTGGCCCTAGTCTTCACTAAATCTTGGGTCCGCCACTGTTCGGCACAACATACCTAACCTTTGTTTTTTGTTTTGCAGCCACTAGAAAGGGTAGGGCGATCCATAATGAAGGAAAAAGAAGTACCTCCAGACCTACTGGTTATATCATGTGAAGAAGACTACAAAACTTGTGCACCACTGCTCGAGAAAGGTCAGATATACTACACCATACTTTGCATGCTATTTTCTTCTCAGGATCTGGGCAGTCAGCTAATGTACATGTGTACCCAATAGGTGCAAGTGTTTTCAGCGTGGAGTTTCTACTAAAAGGTATCGTCATTCAGAAGCTGGAGTATGAGAGGTGAGAGAACCTAAGCTTTACTTGAACCATTGAAACATGCATTTTCTGCACTAGTTTTCCTCCATAGATCAACATTCTTCTCTGTTGATATTTGTGTAGGCACCGCCTTTTCATGGACCGAGTCAAACAGACCCGCTCGTCACGGTGGATGAAGGACACCGTGGAAGACCGGTTTGTCCCTGTACCCAAGCGTCCCCGTACCTAGGGGAACAGGGGTGGTGCAGAATTTTTCAACTAAATTGTGCTCCTGTTTCCCGAGCCTTAGCAGCTTAGGACCACTGTATATATGTATGTAAGCCATGCTAAACTATTCCTGCTCGTCCCCTGGCCTCTCCATCTCTAGGCCAGCGTAAATGTATGTGCTGCAAATGCATCTGCCTTGTGCTGGTTGTGTAAGGGCACTCCCAATGTTAGAAACTACGTATAGTTTCTATACCCATTAATTTCTATAGACACTATATATAGAAACTATGGTCCCAATGGATAGTTTCTATAGAATATTTTTATATCCAATCACATTCATTCTCTCTCCATTCTTATCCAATCATATCACTTCATGTCTTGGATTTTGTGTAGACATGGTTTCTAACTTAGACCCAGTTTCTATGATTTTTACTCTCTCTTCAATAACTACATTGCCACATCAGCAAAATGCTTAGGTGGCACTGCAATTAATGTCTATAGAAACCACAATGGTTTCTGCATTGGGATTGCTCTAATGCGGGCCAAATCTTTTGTTTTCCTCGTCTATAAATCTTGTAATGTAGGTGTTCATATGTGTTGTAGCCTGTTTTTTCTTTTCCTTTTTGCCCCAGCTCTTTTGAACATGTGTTTACCTGACACAACTGAACTTGAGAGTGGCAATCAGCTGATCAGATCAGTAGTGGATGTGATGAATCTTCTGAGACTTTTGAAAGGTGGAGTGTTGTTTGATGAGATGTATGTATTCTGTTGTATTGGAGATGTCAGAGGCGCCAGATGGTGCCATGTTTCCTGGCGTGGTGGTGGAAGCCCCGTGCCGGCGGCAAATGTGGTGGTGAATATCGGCAGTTGATTATGTGAATGGTTCGTGGAAAAGAAATCTTGTCAGATGAACTTGTAAGAGGTTTCTATTTAGTACTCTCTTCATCCTAAATTGTAAAGTTGTTCTAGGAATCTTGGAGAGAAAGTATCAAGTTTGACCAAATTTATATGGTAGGATAATAACATTTATGATATTAACTAAGTATTATTAGGTTCTTTATTAATTATATTTTTATAGTATATCTATTTGATGTCACAAAATTTTGTAATATTTTTTATAAATTTGGTTAAACTTGAGATATTTTGACTTTCTAAAATTTTTGGAATGACTTAGGGCCTGTTTAGATTGGGGATGAAAATTTTTTGAGTGTCACATCGGATGTATCGGAAGGATGTCGGGAGGGGTTTTTAGAAACTAATAAAAAAACAAATTACATAGCTCGTCAGGAAACTGCAAGACAAATTTATTAAGCATAATCAATCTGTCATTAGCATATGTGGGTTACT
>Ga0182004_10000329_pt1 | contig 26925 bp, 28 predicted proteins | sample Sormic07211540_1_FD_120479 | JGI IMG/M metagenome (GOLD analysis project Ga0182004, IMG submission 120479) | Endophyte microbial communities from Sorghum bicolor roots, Mead, Nebraska, USA - 072115-40_1 MetaG | ecosystem: Host-associated > Plants > Roots > Unclassified | place: USA: Nebraska...
GTGAAATTAAACTGATTTCTGTGAATTCCCTGCATTCCAAATGGGTCCTAAATACATCTACAGAGCTCTATTTTGGGCATCTGGAAAATTACATTTTGGTTTTCTGAGTTCCAGATTATGTGGGCAGCTGCTCTTCAGCCAGGATTTCTCATCTTCTTTTGAGATTAATTCTACAGGGGTTAAATGACTAACCATTGTCCTATAAAGGTCCCCACACTAACTATTCTGAGTTTATGACGCTGTTTGTATAGCCAAATAGTTCGATCAGTAAGTGCATGCTTGTCTTTGTCCTTACATTGATTTCGATTTCATTATTCTCTTCGTGTGGCATTCAGAGATTGTTTGCCTGTGCTTGCATTTTCTGCGTATCTACATGCTCAGCTTGCAAGAAGTATGACCTGAAGTTTTAGCATTCCAGTTGAACTGATTCAGAAAGCTCATGAGTCCATTCTATTCCAGTAGCTGATGGTCCCTCGATCACTAATCACTAAGCATGCCACGGTTTTTATTTTATAGATGCAGTTTTAGTGACAGGTTGGTGATGATGTTTTCACCTGGTTGTTTAGACTATTTTTACTTTTGAGTAACATGCAAATATTTTTGTATTTCTTCCATTATGATATTGATCCTCTATCTTCCATTAAAGATAAGCCTTAAAGGGCAAAGTTAATGGACCTATATTGCACATCATGGACTGTAACCGAAACAGCAAATCTGCACATCTGAGAAGATCCTTCACTGACATTAAATACAATATATTCAATCTTTAGCTGTTTTGGAATGTGTCGATCTTGATGTATTTTTGTCAGGTAGGTACATAATGTGAATAAAGACTGGGAACTACTCTGCAGTGTTGTTTAGTCATGCAATCATGCTACCTTCAGTTTATTCGTTTGATGGCAACTGGATGTATATGTTTGGCAAGTTAGAAGCATGAGAAACATCAATTCAGTAACTTCACTGAAGTGGGACCGTGGACAGTTGATAATGCATTCTGCACTGCTACATTTCATGATTATGTTTGTCATCAATTCAGTTATCATGGCGACAACACTCTGATGTGCTGCATCACATTGAAAAAAGAGCTCATAAGTCATAAACCTTACTCTGAAGGGACTAGCTAAAATACTGACTGCTAATTTCCTCCCAAGCGTTAATAGATCTCAGTTAATCTTATTGTGGTTAGCTGGTTGCAAGTTAATGTTAGCATTGGCCGATGGTCACCCATGTTGGCAGGCTGGTCTGGTCCAAGTGATGGAGGCTGGCAGACGAAAGCATTCTGAAGAGTGTGTTACCGGCTAGAATCCCAATGGTACGTTTCTGTTCATGAGCTCATCAGCCTGCAGGCTGTGGTCATGCATGTGTGATGGGTGTCCGGAGCTCCTTCATATGCATCAGAGATGGCTGCACTGATAGTTAATGGCGCCTGCTGCGGCAGCGCTGGTTGACCGTTCAGTAACATCAGACATCCCCAGAGATCACTGCATCAGTCATGTTCTCTAACTTCCAGTACCCCTACAATGGTGCAAGCTGCTCATCTCTTTCACTGCATCCATCATTTTGTTGCCTCAACAGTTGCATGCCCTCAGAGATCGGCAGAAAGCAGAACTACACATCTTTGTCATTTGTCTTCAAGTTGACATTGATTGCCGTTTTGTATACAAGTGCAATGTACTAATGCATTTGGTGATGGATAGTGAGGATTGGATGTGATGTGATTCCTCCTTAACATGGCTACCCCACTTGTCCTTAACATGTGCATTGGATATCATCACCCCAGTAGAGGAAACTGGGTATGCAATAGGCAACCCTGCCTATTTTTGTGCTGGTTTCAGTGGCTACAACTGCAAAGTTTCCTTGATCCTCAGCTGTGCTACTGGATTACTAATAACGCATGGGCTTGGCTATCTCATTGCTAGAGGAATGTATCCACCACTCCACCCTATTTCTGCTACCTTGGACCAAGTCTTGTGAGGTTTGTCAAGTATACTACTTTTGCTGCCTTGGGGTAAGGGATTTGTTTGATTGTTTCTGACACCCCCGAGGCCCCGACTGAGTGATGGTTGTTCTCTTTCCATGGTCACACACAGTTGCCGTTCAGCACTTGTCAGACCCAGGCCCTTAAGTGGAGCGTGAGGTCGTTATGTATCTGTCTGGTCGTCTATATTGCTGGTGTCTGGAAATCAAGCAGCCTTCTCCCTCTGGTCCCCTTTTTGCATCGCTTGTCCCTTTGTCAGTACAGTCCGTAATCTTTCAGTGCTGTTGGTAGCCCCATTTTCCGGCCTTGGCTTGTTAATTTAGTAATAACGAAACTGAAAGCTGTAGGGATAGAGAGAGGCCCTGCACAAGCAAACAGGGCTACGTCAATAGTGTTACTTTGCTTGATTTCCAGGTAAAGGTTCAATGGTCATCTCAACAGGGTGGAACATTCCAAGCCCATTACAAGATCACAAAACTATGTCGACGATATCTTTTGGCAACCTTCAGATACCTTCTAGTGAACTCCTCACTTACCATGTTACTGTAAACAGCAAGTGGAGCAGAGTACAACCCACAATCCAGGTGCTTGTCTGCTAGTAAATGTCACTGGTGAAAGTGAAACTGTAGTCGCAACCGATTAGTACCGGCAGTGTAGCTGTCCTTGCTCATTTGCTATCTGATTGAGGGTGTTAGACACAAGAGCTATATCAGCAGCGGCCAACACTGAATCCACATCGTCGCTACTCGCTAGTGGTCAAGATTGTTTCCTTGCAGGCAGATTCTACAGTCGAAGAGACCATGACATGCACGTCCATTGGCTTACTCTCTTTTCATGAGGTGTACCTGCAAGGGTTTTCATGATAGCAAACGACAATCTGTTGCTGAGAGCCTCTGGTAAGCTCATGCATAAGCTACAGGAAGGACAGGTATGAACATGTCCCAGCCGTGGCAACCTCCAAGATCCTCTCGTCGCTGCCCAACTGTCAGGAAATCTAGTGGCCTTGTGACTTGTGAGGGGCGTTGTATATCCGTATGGCCTTGTTCTGCATGTGACGGTGTCGCCATGTTCGTGCGTGGCATATTTGGTGCATCTGGGAGAGCATGGCTTTCTTCCGAGTGTACGTGTTGCTGATTGTACTTCCTATCTGGGTCATGTTTGGATGAATCAGATTTGAGATTTTGATGAATCCAGAATCAGAGCGTGCTGTAGAATATACAGAGTAGAAGGTAGAATCTTGTTGATTTTTGGACACAAATCTTCTACACCAAAAGAAGCCGTTCAAATAGGTTTCTTCACAAAAGAGGTTTCTTCAACCCACCCGGCCCCCACCACCACCCACACAGGTTTCTTCATAAAAGAGGCGCTGTCCGGTTGTTACTCCAAAAGTGCAGTGTTCCCAAACCAAGGAAATCCATGCTCCAGAGTCGTTGCTCCACCAAAGCAGCAGTAAGATGAGCTAGAACTTACGCCTATATGGTCTAGGCGGCTAGGCGTGTAGCAGCATATGCATATGCATATGCATGCAAGCCGTCACCAGCGATGCTCGATGCGACGCAATGCTCGGCGGATTAGGTAGGTAAAGGTCCCGACGGACGGACGGACGGACGAAGAAGCAGCAAGCGGAAGCACCCAAACGTGCAGAAGCGCCCCCATCCTTTTGCCGTGCAGCGTCGCGCGAAGCCGATTCGCGCAATTATTCCGGTTGGGGCTGGTTCGCTAGTTCCCCATCCTCTTCCCCCCCTGGACCCTGGTCCCCTGCCCGGAGCATCGCCGGTGACCCATCGATGCCGCGCTGCCGCCGCACCCGAAAGCACGCACCAACGTTGACACCCCACCCTCCATTAGCCCCGCCCTTAATGATTGGGCCAGCTAACCAAATCTACCCACGAAGCAATGCAAAAGGACCCCGTGCGTCCTGCCTGCCTGTCTCGTATCGTCGCTAGTGTGCTAAAAAAAATACACTTTCTTGTACCCGATCAAAAAAATAAATACACTTTCTGGTCGACTCGCTCGCCTGCTCAAAGAAAGCGAGGAACGTCATTGCGATTTCAACGTACGCACGTCGTGCGACGGGTAAAAAGAAGGCTATGGCACGTTATCGTTGACTTATCTGTTACGTGTTAGCTGACATGTGGATGTGGGACTTCTCAGTGGCGGGCTGACCAGTCAGACTCTGTAGTGCAGTGAGTACTATATTGGCAAATCCTGGTCTTACGTATTATTCCCTCAGCCTCAAAATACTTTACTTTAGATGCTTGTTCCGATTCATAGCTAAAGCGTCAATTATTTTGGGAATGGTAGAGCAAATTATATGTAAGACTTCTTAGCCCGGCATGACCACAGAGGATGGTAGGGCATGACAAAGTCCCGATGGGCAAGGCATGTGGCTATAGGGGTAGGGGCACACGACAAAGTTCTCTTCTTTTTGCCCCAAATCAACATAGGCACATATATGTCAGGGAGAGCCGATTTGTCAAAGGAGCCACAACGGACTCAACCACACGCTTGTTTGAGCTAGTGATGGTCTACACCGTTATGAACAGTAGCGCACGCGAGATCAAAGTTCTACTATGGCAGTTGTAGCATGACAAGTTGTGACCTCTAATACTGTTTCTGCACGTCCAATGAACGCAAAGAGTAGAGAAGGCAGAGATAGACTCGGTGGAGCTCATTTCTAGGGCATAGTTGAAGCAAGACAAGGGACAACGGGGATAGTATAGGAGCTTGATGACTGGTAAGGCCTTGTTTGGATGTAGTCGGATTCGCATCAATCCACATGTGTTGAGGTGGATTGAAGTGGAACTTGAACTAAATTTCACTCCAATCCAATCCACTCCAACACATGTGGATTGAGATGAATCCAACAACATCCAAACAAGGCCTAAATGGTGGTAGCAAGTATTGGAGCAGTGACAGGGCAGAGACACATATGTTAAGCTTGAGGGGAGTGGAAAGGAGGCTAGCATGATCGGCGGATAAGCATGAGCTTGGCAAAATTTATGCCATGTTGGCTGCTGATCTATATATCAGTATATGCGATGTCAAATCTAAGGGTCAAATAAAAGGGAATATACTTGCAGTGAGTCACTTAAACAATTTATGACCGAAATTTTCAAATGAAATTGCAAAGTGAAATGGATGTGGGCATGTGCTGAATCACTTAAAAAAATTATGGATCCCTAGATTAACTTTAGAGTTGATAGATCTAACTGAAACCCTGTATATATAAATAAATGGATCTCTATTCTCTAGTGCACTTAACTCATTAGAAAAAAAAATCCGACATTTCTAACGTGCCAAAGTAGCTAGGCGTCACATGAGAATAAAAAGATGAAATGCGGCATGTAGAGATGTAGCAGTGGTAGTACGCACGCATCACATGAGACGAGTTCTCGGTACGTCCCGCACACACGCATCACATGTTAGAACTATACGGCTATACCATGCATGAAATTCACTGGACCGGCAGGCAGGGACCATGGAGAGCCCGGATACGGTACGGTCCCGGCGGCTGAGCTGCCATTCCCACATGCCTTGGCGCACGCGGACACGAAACCGTCGCAAAAAGCACGGGAGGCACCGGCGCGCGGCTGGAGCGCACGGCGGCGCCCGGGCGATGGATGGATCGAGCTGGTTTCGCTTCAAGGCACGTCCATGCCGGCTTACGTACCCGCAAAGCGAAGCGCGCACATGGCCGGTGCCTGGTGGCGCGCGCGCCGGCCGGGCCGGCCCCCGCGCCACCAGCACACCCAGCGGTCGGCCGTGCGTGGCCACGCGCGCGCGCCCACGGCACACGGCACACGAGCCCAGGGCCAGGGGATGCCCCGCGCGACACCCGCATGCTCGCCGCGCTGGCCTACGGGCTACGGCTGCGACCCCCGATCTAGGCCAGGCCCCAGCGCGTCGTAAGCTCTCGGCACGCAGCGGCGAGCGAGCGAGCTTTTCGCCCCGGAAATGTCCAATCCGCGGGGCTTAGCCGCTGCCTGGGCCTGGCCGTGCATTCGCTTGGGTTGGGTTGGGTCACCAAACGCCAGTGTTGTTGATGGCTGGCTGATCTGGTGAGAAAAACAAATCGCCGCTTCGTCTTGTACCGTCCATTGTACGTCTGGGCGTCCGTCCGTCCGTCCTGGAATGATGCGGAGAGCTGGCTGGCGGCCGGCCGGCCGGGCTCACGGCCGACCGACGTCGCCGTCGTCCGCCCTGGACGGCCAATGCCATCATGAAGACGGTTAGAAGACGGCCAAGATTTGCTCAAAAGAAAACCCGGGCCCTGTGGAGGGGTAAAAAAACATGCTGAAACGCCCTTCAGCCAACCAAGACGCGAGCATGATCCGTCAGAAAGAGACCTGCAAACCTGTCCCCGGGAACCAGAAAACAACCAAGAAAGAGACCGCGATCGCAACCATGGGAGGGACGCACAGCGCAGCAGAGCATGATGTCGTTACGTTACTCGTCACCGGGCACAAAAAGCCACGCGCGCGCGCGCGTCGTTTTTTTTTTCTTGCAGTCACAGCTACGTAGTACTCCGTACGTAGTAGCGCCTAGTAGTAGTGAAAAAAGAATTAATAATAAAAAAAGAATTGACCACAGCCAATCAGCCATCTACAGTGCTATGAGGTAGCAGCCAGCAGGGTGTTCTGACTGCACGGCCATGGCATGGCATCCGCGGATCATGAATGCACGGACGGATCGCGCTCGCGCACTTGCCTTTGCGTGGCGAGGAGCTCCTGGATGGACACGTAGAGGTGCTTGCCGCAGGAGGAGTCCAGGGAGAGGGACCGCCGCAAGGGCTGCTCCACCGCGAACTCCACGTCCGTCGTCTTCCTCGTGTCGATGGCCTCGTCGCCGACGCTCTCCGCCTTGCTCCGCCGTGGCGGCTGCTTTGGGTGCCGGGGCCCTCTGCCGCCGCCACCGGCCGGACGAGCGCCCGTCGTCGTCGTCGTCCCGTGGCTGCTGAACCACCTCTCGTGCTCCCCTCGCACCTCGATCACAATGCTGTCGCTGGCGAGCCCGTCGTCGCGGCGCCTGGGGAGGGCAGCCGTCGCCGCCGCCAGGGCGCGCCGCGCCGACGGGAGCGCCGGCAGCGAGACGTCGCTCCGGCAGAAGGGGCATCGCGCGCTGCCCTGCAGCCAGGTGTCGATGCAGTCGATGTGGAAGGCGTGGGAGCAGTTGGGCAGCAGGCGGACGCGCTCCCGCTCCACGAACTCGCTCAGGCACACGGCGCACTCCGACACGGATATCCTCGGCGCCAGGCCGCCGGCGTCATCACAGGCCGCAGCCGTGAACTTGACGACGGGGAGCATGCGGATGAGCGGCAGGCCGAGGCCCCGCCTGGCGTCCTCGGTCGCTGAGGCGCGGCCTGCGACGTACGCCGCCTCCTCCCGGCCGCCACTTGTCCCGCGCGCGCGCCGGTGCCACGGCGGGTGGCGCGACCACACCGCGCGCAGCAGCTGGCACTTGGTCACGAACGCGTAGTAGCTGGCGAGGAGCGCGAACGCCGCGAGGATGCCCACGACGGTGATGATCACCATGGTGATGCTCGCGCTGGACGACGACGACGATGGCGACGGCGGCGAGGGCGAGGACGAGCTGCTGGAGGCGAACGGTGGTGGCGGAGGATCCATTTCTAGCTAGCTTCCGCCCCTCCCGGTCCCGGCCAAGATATCAAGGCTACTTGCCCGGAACAGTTGAGAGCAGAGAAGCGTACGGCCGGGGCAGAGAAAGCAAAGCTTGTGAGAGAGACGTAGAGCGGCGACGTAGCAGTGACAACCAAACCAACGGATGGCGGCCGCCACTATTATACCAAGCGACCAAGCTTGTGCGTGAGCAGTGCAGCTGATGCCGAGAGGCAATGTGTATGCTGCTGGCAGGGTTTGAACTTCATATCATCGCACTCGCAGGATAAAAAAGGGACGCCATGGCTATTTGTGGCTTCAGTTCAGACTTGTGCACTGCTTAACCGGTCGGTGGTTATGGCAGAGGTTGAGTGCTGGATAAGCTATTGATCGAGATCCTAACCATCCGTTCGCCATCCGACGACGTGAGTGAGCTCGAGCGTGTCTGATGTGATCCCAAACCACAAGCTAAAAAGCGAAATAGAACAGGTGATGGACAGTGATAGACAACTTCTATACGCGAGGCGGCGGTGGCTTGGCGAGTCACTCGTCGCAGGGCAGTTGTCGACGGCGAAAAGACGTGCCTCTGCCTCAATGGAGCGCACGCCTGCCAATTGCCATAGCACCACCCCCTCGTACACGCCGTGCAGGAGTTACTCCCTGGTCTGCTCTGTAGAAACGGCGAAGGTTCGGTTGGGCGTGAAGTACCTGCTCCTAACCTCGACGTACATGCAGGGTTGGGCGTCCGTGCAGTTTCTCTCTTTTGCTCTCCGTTTCTTTCTTCAACCTGCTCGTGCTCCCTTTTCTCCCGTAGGCCATACGTACTTGCATACAGTATACACGAAAGAAAAAAGTCTCCGTGCGTTCGTGCCGTGCGCCCTGCCCCAAAAATGAATGCGGCGCTCCTGTCCGTGTCCTGTCCACGTCCGGTATTTCCATCCGCAGAGAAAAACATGACAGACGCGATACAACTCCTGTACATACTGCCGCCGCATCGCCTATTATATACTACATACAGTATATGCTGATGATGATACGCGTGACAGCGTGAGACGGACGGTCGTGATCACCGATCGGACATGAGCAGTGCATTACTTGGTACTGCCCATCAGCCCATGCCATGCGGCCAAGGAGGAGACGGCACGGGAGAAGTGAACAACAGAGGCCAAAATCATTGTCCCCCCGGCGGCAGTAGCAGCAGCAGCGACTAGCAAGGCTCTTTCCTAGAGTAGTTCCTACTTGTAGTCCCTCCCCGTCCCCGCGGCCTGTTTGTGTTCTGTTCGCGCACCGTGTCTCGCTCGCCGTCCATTTCGATCCCGTCCTCGCTCGTCCTCCCCTCCGCACAGGCGCTTCCACTGTGGGTCTGTGGGCTGTGGCGGTTGCGGCCTCGTTTCGTTCATTCGTTGGTCGTCGTCGGGGGCGGTTAAAAGGAAACCAGGGAAGAAAAAGGCGCAGCGGGCGGGCCAGCCGTCCATGCGGCTGTGTCCGACGCCGGCCGTGGATCGCCGCGACAGCCCAACAGTGCCCCAACAGGAGCGCGGCCTGCTCAGCTCGCGGGGGCTCGGGCTCCGGCCTCCTCTCTCACCGCGCCGGAGAAGGCCGGCGATTTGACCCTGCGGTGCGGGGTGCCGGTGCCGCGGTAGTGGTAGACCCGGGAGCATGTAACAGCAGCGGATGTCGCGAATGACATCGACGGCGGATGGGACGTGACGCGCGCCCTGCGCAGTGCCCGCCGGCCAACAAAATCATCGACAGCTGCAATGCGACCGTGCGCTTCAGCTGTGCTGCTGTGGGCTGTGGCACTGGCGCGACTAGTACGCGAGCAGTTCTGATGGTTTTTCTCGGCCTCCTCCGCTCCGTGCAGCAGCAAAAGCATATCAGGCAAGATTAGAGGCCCAACAGAATTGAGATGGGCCGAGCGGATCGGATTCGGAGGTGCCCCCCCCCCCCCGGTTCTGTTGGGCTTTAAGCGCAGCACAACGGGATTGTCCGTGAAGTGACGCCGCCACGCACGGGCGGGCCGACTTGAGTTCCGCGCGCGTGCCGCGGACTCGCCATTGACATCGGCACGTGAGGCGTGACACCGCCGGTGAGCCGGGCCGGCGCAAGCTCGCTCGCTTGCGTTGAAACTTGAAAGGGCGTGATCCCAACCCCAGCGGCGGCGGAAGCACGATGGTGATTGATTGGCGGTTGCTGCAACTGCAAAGTCGCAGGAACTCGCGCTAGCTCCCAAGCAAATCACGGCTAGTCGGCCGGACAGGGACGTCCAGGTCTACGATTGTACTGTAGACGGCATGCCTGGTCCTATGTTCTTTAATAGATTCCGACAGAGCTAGTTTCCTCTAAAGCTTCGGAGAAATACAGGCAAGAAGAAAAGGGACAGCAGGTCTGACAATTATATTGCTTTTTTACAAAAACGTCTGATACCCCCCGCTAGTATAACAGTCCAAAATTTTATCTTACGGCGAACTGTGAACTTGTGTCCCTTTCAGTTTGAACACAAGCTGGAGTGTATACAACACCGAGCCGTTTTTTTTTTCTTTGACAACTCAGCACCAAGCCGTTGGTGCCAAACTTCTCTGTAGCGCGGCCAATTTGTGTTCCTCTCTGGAGCATTCGTTCCCTATCGACCAGCAATGTCCGCTGCCCACTCTACAGGCACGCACGCCGCGCTACCGTGAGGAAGTCAACGATCCAGACTTCCAGAGAAACCCATGCATGCTTCCTCCCGATTTGTCAGATGCAGAATTACAAGGCAGGCAGATTCTATTTCACGATGGGGGTGGAGCGGGTCGATCCATAGGATCATCGAACCGGCCTAAAAATTAGAACTAAATGGGCTCCTAATGCAATCCATAACATAGCAGAGGAGCAATGGATAAGAACCATTCGAACCAACGGATCAAGTGGGTGGAACCCTTCTGCCTGACGTGGCCGCCGCCACAACGGCCCCTTCGGTGCCATGGAGACACGCAAGCTGCTATCGCGCTCGGGATCTCGTGAGTCGTGACAGTGCGCTTGTCAGGCCACTCCAATGAGAAATCACATATAGTTTCTATACCTATTAATTTCTATAGACACTATGTATTGAAACTATGGTCCCAATGGATAATGTCTATACAATAATTTGTTATCCAATCACATTCATTTTCTCTCCATTCTCAACCAATGATCTCGCGTAGACATGGTTTCTAAGTTAGATCCAGTTTTTATGATTTTTGCTCTCTCTCTTCAATAATTACCTTGCCACATCAGAAAAATGCTTAAATGACACTAATTAATGTCTATAGAAAATATGATGAATTCTGCATTGGGAGTGCCCTCAAAGCGGGTTGTCATCACTGCCTGCCATGCCGACTTCCGTCGCCGCTGCGCTTCGCTGGTGCCAGGTCGTCATATTTGAATTTTTTTTTTGAAAAATCGACACTGTGTATTTGACAAATATTATTCAATCATAAACTAACTAGGCTCAAAAGATTCGTCTCGTCAATTCCGACCAAACTGTACAATTAGTTTTTATTTTCGCCTATACTTAATACTCCATGCATACGTTTTAAGATTCGATATGATTAGAAATCTGGAAAATTTTGCAAAAATTTTTGGAACTAAGGCCTTGTTTAGTTCACGCCAAAAACCCAAAACTTTTCAAAATTCCCCGTCACATCGAATCTTTCAACACATGCATGAAACATTAAATATAGTCAAAAATAAAAACTAATTGCACAGTTTGCCTGTAAATCGTGAGATGAATTTTTAAGTCTAGTTAGTCCACAATTGGATAATATTTGTCACAAACAAACGAAAGTGCTATCGTGCTCCGAACCAAAATTTTTTGGAAACTAAACAAGGCCTAACCTTGTTTAGTTCCCCAAGAAAAAAATTTCGCGACACTGTAGCACTTTCGTTTGTTTGTTTATTGTCTAACTATAGACTAACGAAGCTCAAAAGATTCGTCTCGTCAATTTTGACCAAACTGTGCAATTAGTTTTTATTTTCGTCTATATTTAATACTCCGTGCATGCGTCTAAAGATTCGATTTGACATAGAATCTTAAATTTTTTAGGTTTTTTGATGGAAGTAAACAAGGCGTAAACAAGGCCATTGGCAGATCCGTGCGGGGGAACACGGCTTACTACGGTCTACGAGTGGTTTAACGGTCAGTGCTACCTTTGTCAAGTGCACCACATACTGTTGCTGGCAATGGCGTTCGTCTGTCATGCTAGTCATGAAGAAATCAATCTGTCTTCAATGTTTCTAGCACTACGGGGCACTCAGGTGGTAATGCAATACGACACTGCCACGCCACCGAGAGCAGATCCATTAATGCTTTTCATGGGACTCAATTGAGTTTTCTAATGTGGAGCGATCCGTAATATCCATCGGAGCTCCATTGGTTCAGCAACTAATAAAAAGGAGCATCTGGTGCTCCTGCGCTAATCAAACGGATCTTTGGATCAGTTGCGGTTCGCTCCATGGAGCAACCACCCCCATCTTTAATTCTATTCCATGGATGATGGATGGTTCGTGTGAGCGTATTATTCGTCGCCGCGGAGCAAGGCCTGCTGCGGTGCTGCCAAGTCAACCCCCGTGACGCGCTGCTAAGCAAGTGGAGATCCACATGGAGTGGAACGACGCACCTAGGGCGGCCAGGTAGAACTAATCGTAATCCGGCCGTTTCCGCGCTCCCTTGTTTGTTTGTTTGTGCAGAGCGCAGCCTCCATTTCTTTACACTGTCACCGTCAGGCTACGCAAGTTGGCCGCCGTGCCACAGTCGATGGTCAACCCTGCGACTCAGGCCTTGTTTACTTTACCAAAAACCAAAAAATTTTCAATATTTCCTATCACATCAAATTTAGCGTCATATGCATGAAGTATTAAATATAGACGAAATCACGAGATAAATCTTTTGAGCCTAGTTAGTCTACGATTAGACAATATTTGTCAAATAAAAACGAAAATACTACAGTGCCGGCCTCATTATCTATCGCTCCAGAGGAACATTCACGGGTTCACAAAATTACGCCTTGTTTACTTTTAAAAAATTTTACAAAATAGAAATAGTAGTACTTTTGTTTGTATTTGATAAATATTGTCTAGTCATATACTAACTAGGCTCAAAAGATTCGTCTCACAAATTATAGGTAAACTGTGCAATTAGTTATTCTTTTATTTATATTTAGTACTTCATGCATGTGCCGCAAGATTCGATGCGATGGAGAATATGAAAAATTTTACAAAATATTTTAGGAACTAAACAAGGCCTTACTCACTCCATACCCATAAAGAAAGTCATTTAGAACAAGAACACGGTCTCCAAAGTCTAACTTTGACTCCTTATTTTTATAAAAAAAATTATCATAAAGTGATATATATACTTTTATAAAAATATTTTTTAAGACAAATATATTCATATGGTTTTCACATTTTCAAATTTGACAACTTAAAAATTATTTAAGATTGTATTCTCAATGTTTGATCAAAATTTTGTTTAATATAACTTTTTTTGTGTGTGTGGAGAGAATATTTCTTTTCCCTCGGGTAAGAAAAATATATTTGGCTTCGTCTCATCATCATGGCGCATATCATACACTACTGGTTCTCAAAAGCAAATATACTACTTCAGCTGCTGGTCAAGAAAAGGGTTTCGGTTAACCAAACATGATCGCCGGAAGCCAGATGGTGGCTTGCCATGACGGTACACTACACTTAATTAAGTTAATCGGTTTGATGTCTGCAAATTTGGTGATGTGTGGGTAACATAAACCTACCTCATGATGTTGACTTGGGGCCTTGCAATGCAGCCAATGTGGTAAGCAAGTGGAGGATCCCCGCGTGGCCCCGCTTGATCTTATCATCGTCACCGTCCACGCGTAATTTAAAAGCCAACAAGCACACACAAGCATTTGTGTCAAGGACGACAAATTAATCATCAGCAACAGAATAAAGGTTCCTCCATTAAGCGTGCTTACGTCAGCATGACGGAAACATGTCAATCTGCCCCAGCATGTTTTTTTCCTGCAAAAAATAAAAAAAATTGCTTCATAAAAGTAACCTATTGCAGTTTCTCCAACAATTTTGGGGAATGCGTGCGTTAGGGCTGCGGATAGCATAGTGCCACGGCACCGATGTCCGTTGTAAGTTTTACTTTGCTAAATTTTAGCCAACTAAAACTATTTAGCTACTCTTAGGTGATTAATGCGACTAAACTATTTTAGCTTCTTTTAATCTGTGTGTTTAGAAGTTTAGCTATTAAAGTGACTAGTTTAGTTGGTTGAAATTTAGCAAGGAAAAGGCCCTGAGTTGATGTCCGATAAAATCATAAAATTGTAGCCAAACACACCTGTCTTTCCCTTCATCATACCCTTGACCATGTCGCTTTGATTCCCTTGCTGACAACAGATCTGCTATCATTTTGACGGAGAGCCAAGATGGTTATTAGCAGCCGAGACTAGCGTTCGATCTTCCTAGTCCCTCTCTTGAACCATGGTGGTGTGGTGCTTGGTTAGAACTTTAGGGCCTGAGTTGGGTGGCACTAAAGGTTGGAGAAGAAGGGGCCAGGCCGCATAGAGGGACAGCCGTGCGTGGTAGTGGTAGGGACAAAGCATCTGTCTTAATTAGAAGATCAAGGATAGGATGTACAGGGAGCGATGCCATATAGAAGATGGTCAAGTGAACGACACAGCAGGTGGCGATGGCGGCATGTCGCCGCCGGCCAAGGGGTGACGGTGGAGCTGCACATTGTGCTGTTGTGCATGCCGAAGGGCTTACACAACACAGCTACACCAGAAAAGACAGGCGTTAGCAAAGTTACACAGTTTACTTTCAAATGTCCTGGCTTAATTATTAACCAATGTAACAGCAAGCCTGATGAGATGTGTCAACAATGAGGAACGGAAGGATGACGAAATGGCAATGGCAATGGCAATGTTGCACTAGTTGACATGTCATCCGACGACATCTGGTGCACCAACAAGCACGGATCCGGATCCATCAAGTACGAACACGAGGACAATGTGCACAGGAACACGCGAGATTGATGCAAGAACTAATCTCTGTAAACAAGAAGCGAAGTCTCTCCTCTATGGCTGTACATCGCATGCACACGACACGACTCAATCCAATCATCAATGAAGCGAGCAAGTGCGGGGACGGGTTAATCGAGACCGATCAAGGCTCAAGGGATCGAGGTTGATCGAGGTGGATCGGCAGCACCGTGCTCCGCGAGCTCCGGCCGAGCCCGAACGATGACAGAAGCCGCCGGAACCGGCCGCTCGTCTCGCCAGCGCCGCGGTCAGCGACGACGTTGCTGCTGCCGGCGGCGGCAAGGCTCGGGCCGGCCTCCCCAGAGCTGCCAGCAGTAGAAGGCTCCTTGGTCTGCGGCTTCCGGCCGAGGCCGCCCGCGAAGCAGTCCATGGAGAAGGAGCGCGTGATGGGCTCCTGCGCGGCGGCGCCGGTCTTGGTCGGGAACCTGCAGGAGCTCCCGTACCCGACCCTTCCCGCGGCGTCGTAGATGCGCCGCCCATCCCCGAGCTGCAGGTCGCGGCAGGACGCGTCGCCGTGGTCGTCGCGCGCGAAGGGGAGGACGGCGCCGCCGGTGACGACGGTGCGGCAGAGCGGGCAGCTGACGTTGTGGTGGAGCCAGGTGTCGATGCAGTCGATGTGGAAGGCGTGGGAGCAGGTGGGCAGCTGCTTGAGCCGCTCCCCGGGCGCGAACTCGCCCAGGCACACGGCGCACTCGGACGCGGACGCGGAGTCCTTCGCCCGGCGGCGGTGGTACCTGACGACGGGGAGCGCGGCGACGACGTCCGGGTCGAGCCCGCCGGGGAGCTCGGCGGCCTCGTGGTCGGTGAAGAACACCGCCGAGACGCGCTCCACCAGGTGTCGATCCTCGCGGCGCGCGCGGTGGAGGAGCACGCCGGACCCGGGCCCCCCGCCGCGGAGCCAGCAGCGGACGACGAGGAAGTAGTAGCTGATGAGGATGAGCGAGGTGACCATGAACCCGATCGCGATGACGATGGCGATCGGGAACGCCGCCGTGCCGTTGCCGTCGTACGGAGGCGGGGACGACGACGCGTCCGGCGCCGGTATCGGCGCGCCTGCCGCCATGCCCGCCGCGTCCATCGCTGGCAGACGTGCGTGCGCCTCGGCCTCGCTCGCCTGGGCAAAGTCAATGCCTGCGCGAGGACAGATCAGCCTCGGGCGGGCGGCTAACCGACCGGCCCGAGAAAGAAATAGGCGCACGACGCAGCTAGCTAGTGATCCAAGGAAGCAAGCCCGCGAGCGAGAGCACCGCAGCCTGCTGGTTGCTGGAGAGACAGGTGCGGGCTGGGGTGAACAACTAGCCGGTGGCCGCGCGCACCAGCGCAGCGCGCGGTGCGCGGCCGCGTCGGTTAATAGAAAACTGCGGCACGCCAACTTGCGAAAGAGATGAGTGCTGTGGCTGCCGGTACGGTACGCACGCGAGGCCGAAGACGAGGCCGCGGTGCGGGACGAAGTTTGAAACGGCTTTTATACGTGCGTGCGAGTGGCGTGGAAGTGGAAACCGCAGCGGGCGACGGCGACGGTTCAGCTGCAGTGCGGACGCGCCGAGGGGTCACTGTCCCTGGTGGGGACTGGGGTGGCTTCCCCTTCCGTAGGTGGCTCGCCCAGGTCAACTCCTTGGCTCCTCGCCGCAGTCGGCTGCGACGGTGCGGAACGTGTGCGACTCTCCGGCGGCCGCCACCGGATTCCAACGCAAGGCAACGTTCTAGCGGAGCCGCCGGCGGCATCCAAACTGTTCACAGCGTGCACGCGTTAGAAATCTGGAGCAGCCACGTCACAAGCATTTGACTTAGAGCCCGTTTACAGCGAACAAATTTCAAAGCGCACACACACTTTTCCAGTCAGAGTGCCCAAGTTGGGCTTAGAAGAGTCCACCCCATGCCGTCACCGGAGGGAGGAGATAATTATCCGGATCGTTTGATTAGGGTCCTGTACCTAGCGGGCGTGCAAGATCAATAATAATGCAAGTGACCGTGATGATGGGTTCGTTTCCGCAGCGCCATTTTTCTATGGTTACGCGTCGGCTGCCGCCTAACTCGCGTTGCCTAATCGAAGTGGTTCCAGTGGATGGACACAGTACTGGACACGAGCCGTATGAGCTGGAAATGGTTTCTATCTTCGCCGAACTATTTTTTTTGGATAAATTGCGTGTATGCCCTGTTTGTTTATCCACATGTTTCGGTTGTGTTTCCTGGAAGCCTTTTAGAAAAATGCAGTAAAAGGAGTGGTTCTGACTGCCCTGTTTAGACTAATCTGATTATGTTGCTTGGATCTATTATTTGTCATTTTTAATTGTCCACAGTCAACTCCGGTTTGCAAATACACGTACCTAGCTAGTACGTATCATTGTAAGCACGATAGATATGATCAAATTGCCTGATGCTGCTTGCTTTAGGCTTTGTTTAGTTCGCGAAAATATTTTTTTTTTGAATATTGTAGCACATTTGTATCTATAACAATTAGTATTTAATAATAGACTATTTAGATTTAAAAAATTCATCTTAAAATGTATGCAAATTATGTAATTAGTTATTATTAATTTATATTTAATGTTTCATATATGTGTCTAAATATTCGATATGATGAGGTCAACAGCTTATGGGTGGGAACTAAACATGACCTTAGTTCTTCTCGCTCCCATGCTGACGACTCAAAGATACGTACCATGGTTTCGTTTCAGAAATGATTTGTTGACAAGCTTAATTCCATTAAAGGTGTTGTGTTTAACAGGACAATTATTCATGATTATTTATATATCTATAAAATCTAAAAAAGAAAGAAACATAAAGGAAGCTTCATGTCACCAAAAACAATAGGGACGTTCATCTGGGCCTTTAGCAGGAAATTAAATGGGCCCTTTTCCCCTTCAATGTCTTCTGGGGGCTTTGGAGTTGAATCTGCCATCTAGCTGAAGCCTAGTTAGCCATTCAGGCCATGTTGCTAACACTTTCCGGCCCAAAACTGAGCTGCAACTCTTTCTTTCTTTTTCCCTTTTTTTAGTTCCACTTTCAGGTGTGGCTATATTGTACTGTAGGAATAAAATACCAGGTTAATTGGTGCCTGAACAGAAGTAAAGTTCGCTCTCAAAAAAAAAAGTAAAGTTCAGATGTCTATCCCGCTCCTGTGGGCATATATTATTCAGACGTCACACCCAGGGGCGGAGACATAATAACCAAATTAACATTTGTGCTATGATACAAAAGATAGCTGAAAACTAAAAAAAGAAACAGAACTAATTAGCCTCAGGTCTCTCTAACCTTCTCCCGATCAATCTAATTCTTTCGCCAGAAAAAAGAATCACAATTTATAACAAGGGAAAATTAATTAACCCTAGATCCTAAAGGTTAAATGACAAATAGTCGGTCACTTGTTTAGCCATTACTCGAACAAAATGGTCACTTAAACAAGCAAAATGGCCATTGAAACAAGTGAAACTGATGATTAAATGAAAATGGTGTACTCTAAATGACCGTTTAGGTGAACAGTGACAAAAGCATATGAGATAAGGAAGATAAGAGTTAGACGCCATTGGAGATCCATTTGGAGGGAGCAAACAAGCAAAACACTAATTACAAATAACTAGCTTTTAGAGATTAATATAGAAGAAAAACAAAAAGAATCAAAGTACAAATAACATCATTAATTAGCTAATTAGACAATTAAGTATCTAATTAGGGAGTGTATTATGGGAGGTATGGGAAGGTTGGGGTGTCAGGCCCCTTAGCTCCTCCTTCCCTTTGCCACTAGTCACATCTAAGAATCTAACCAGTCGAGCCATACTTAGTTAACAAAGACATTGTGTGTGGTCGGAAGCCTTAAGACGACAGGTATGAAAATAGGCATGAAAGTGAGTCTCGATGAGTTTGATTGGAATGTATGGACAATATGGTGGTGTATCTCGATCATTCAAGTTCGAATTGTCTTTGACTCAATTTTGGTGTCTATTTTTAAATTTTTTAATGATAATGAAAGGTGGTTTTTGTACTAATGAGTTGGTTATAGTTTTTTAAAATCATTTGTGTTAGTTTTTTTTAAATAATTCATATATTGTAAATATGCATAGTCGTAGTCTGCTTTATCTGCTTTAATCTACTTTGAAGTATGCTAAAAGAGACATATTCCCTCCAGCCAAGTGAATGACCATTTTAGGTTCATATAAATAGTATGCGTATGTTATAAACTTTGGACACAAACAGATATTTATGTTAGGAATGCATGTTGTCTCGTAAAGTGTTTTTATAATGTATATTTTTTGTTTTATTATTTTAGTGTTTGGTTAAAAATAAGTACATCGTGGGGTATCCCCAGTGACTTCGTTAATCTCATGGATGATTCAAAAAAAAAGTCACTTCATTTGATAGATACTCCTCTATCAAAATAATAGTCTCACGTATTGAGAAGTCAAACTATTTTTAAGTTTAACTTAGTATATATTGAGATAAATAAAAAATAATCTTAACATTTACATCTTCTAATAAATTTATAATGAAAGTACATATTCCATAACAAATTCAAATATACTTATTACACATCGTATATATATTAGTATGTTTTATCTATATTTAGTCAAATTTAGCCAAAACAAATTGACTTGTCCACAAACGAGACGTTATTTGTTTTGAGACAGAGTGACTATTGTTGGCATGACAATTACTGGTACCTATCTGGGCATTGTCTTGCAACGACAGAGTGTTGCCATTTGTGCTGATGTTGATACTTATTTATTATAAGAAAAAAAATACTTTTTTTATTAAAAAAGTAACGCTAATAAGACAAGGTGACATTTCTGTTGTTGGGAGCCACGCTACATCCTCCGATCCAATCGGTTGACGAAAAAGATGCCTAGCCATGACAATTGACAATGTGCAATATGTCAAAATAGGTGTAGGGGCATAGGGAGAGTATATATGGCCCTATTTAGTTTCTAATTTTTTTCGTCTCATCACATCGAACTGGATGCATATATAGAACATTAAATATAAATAAGAAATAACTAATTATATAATTTATATGCAATTTATAAAACAAATCGTTTAAACCTAATTAGCTTAGAATTGAACATTAATTGTCAAATAAAATAAAAATATTATGGTAGTCAAATCTAAAAAGTTTTGCGAATAAGACCATAGTATATCATATAATGGAGAAAAAGCCAAAATAGGAGTAGGGGCGTAGGGCGATCGAGTATATATGCGATCGATGTCTAGGCACTGTCCAGCTGGAGGGAGGTCAATGCAAATACGCATCCCTTTCCTGCGTCGTCCATTCCATTTATGTTGTTCTCGGAGCCACACGCTATACGTGCTCCGATCGGCTCACAAAAAGGGGAAAAAAGGACCAGTAGCCACTAGCCATGTTCGTTGTTCGTTTTATATAGGAAGGACCACGTACGATACGTCGATACGACAACAAAATTTCCAATCCCCCAGTAGTGTGTAGAGGTACGCCAGTAGCACCGTACCAGAAGGAGGAGCATTCTTCCGGCCTGTTGCATGCTAAAAACGAAATATCTGCCGCTCTGACGAGGTGGTTGCGCCGCAGCCCTACACAGTGCGGTCGCCCGCGTGGACAGCGCAGGAGCGGCATCATATTCATATCGCGGGCGGCAGGCAGGCAAAGCTAGCTTCCCCGCAGGCTCGATCGGCGCAGCTTCCCGGCCCGCACATACAGGCCGGCTGCGCGCGCGACCAGCCCACCCGCGCTTCACATGGACGCCGCCAACTTGGCAGGCGGATCGACGGCACGGCGCCCGCAGCGCCAGACCGGGGCCGCGCCCGCGCAGGTGGTCGATCGCCGGGATAACGATCGAGAGACGGCGACGCCCGATGGGCGATAGATGGCGAGATCCAGGCGAAAGGCGCGCGGCTTTTCGCCAAATCATTGCCGCGCCCCACACCACAGCTAGCCATGCCATATATGCGTTCGCGTCGCCCCGGCCCGGCCCGATCGATCCGTCCCTGTCCGCTTTACTAGGCAGTCGGCAACAAGTTGGCCCGCGCGGATGGAGATCTTCGTCTTTTCCCCTCCTGTTTCGACGAACCACACGTAGTATGAGCTACCTAAGGCATATGACACCATCCATCTAGCTCCTCCCTGGTGGCGATGCATGATTGATCAAGAACCTTCGCCATATATCGATGGACGACGGCCGCGCGCCCCGCCGGCCCTTAGAGCACATGCTCTTAGCGCATAGACTATTAAATTTACATTAAGAAATGTACATGCATACATATTAATATAGATTTGCATTAAGATATATATTATACACCTATATATCTCGATACGAATTCATGCAACAATCTATATGCTGAGAGTATATGCGCACATTTTACTTTCTCTATAGCATACATGTATAGAGCAAGCAGGGTCAGTCCATTTGCATGCGCTCGTCAACAACTTTTGCGCTCTAGAGCTAGCCTAGACCCTTCGTCGACTAATAGAAGAAGAATATGCACTCAATGTATAAAGTGAAAAATTATGGCAAACACACGATAGATGGCGGCAAACGTTATAAAGCTTAAAGGTATGTACCAACAGGGCGCACATGAACATGTACAAAAAGACTGGCTATGAGAGCCCCGGCCCCGTACTAAAAATTGGAAAGATTGGGTATGCATGATTCTCTATGAATCTGTCAACAACGCAAGACCAGAGGAAGACGAATATTAGACTGATTCCTACCCATACCCATACGTAAGAACAAGGACTATTCGACATCTTTGCCGTCACCATGCAACTAATTTTACGATTGCTACATATGGCCACTTATTTATTCTTGCTAGTCTCTTGATAAAAACGTAGTGCTTTTATGTTAGGAAGGGCAGAACCGACTGTATTACACTAACACCCTCACTAGTGTGCCATGTTCGTGGCACATCGTTGTAACTTTTACTATTTCTCGATCTTAATATAAAGATGTGCAAACCTTTTAAATATTCGAGAAAGAACGTGGTACTCCCTCAATTTCAACTAATAGGCCGTTTTGGCTTTCCTAGATACACAATTTTTATTATGTATTTAGACATTTCGTATATCTATGTGCATAACGAGAGTTATGTAGCTAAAAAATCTAAAATAACTTATAATTTGTGACAAAGGGTGGTACTAATTAAATAACATATATTGGTAGCGTATGCACCGGAGAACCTTCAAATGAGTTCCTCAACGTCTGATGTGTATTTTTTTTATCATCAATTTCTATTGTTGACCCAATGCCATTGGAGACACTGTCAAAAAATTATGATTTTTTAGTTATTCGTCACCGGTTTCATCGTCCGATTGGTATACACAGTTGCTGGTCAGGCTCCCGACAAACCACATGGTTTCTATGTTCATATTTAGGGTGTCAACTAAGCAGAAAAGATGACATGACACTGCAATTAAAGAAGAAAGAGGAGAAAAATGGTTTCTTAATAAGAAATCATGTCTACACAAGAACCAAGATATGAAGAGATGTGATAGGTTTTTTTAAAGGGTTAGTAATAGGGGAGGCCTCTACCTATATTCTTGTGTATATATAAGGAAAAAATATGTGCAGAAAAATTAGATATGATACAAAGATGAGTGAGAGAGAAAATTGCACCGGCGCCGGCGGCTTTTTCTCGCGTTAGTCCGCTGTCAGGCCGTGCCACCCACGTGACGGAGATTCCGCCGCGCAGCGAGCGACCTCCACTGCACATCTATCTAGAGCTAGAGTATCATACTGTACTGTACCGCCGCGCGCCGTCGTCACAAACATGCAGCATGATGCATGTATGGACGACATGACTGACGGCAAAGTATTGTAAAATCTGGCCGACCAGCAGAGAGCAGCAGCAGCCGCCAGAGCTATATATATGGTCTTCACTGCTGTCGGGATCAAAATAAATGTCCGTCGTCTCTAACGGCATTTCGATCACTAGCTTTTGAGAATGATCGAAGAATCATCAGATCGATCAGATTAAAAAAAAAAGGAGCGAGGCGGATATGATCGTCGATCGTGGCTGCAGATTGGGCTAGAGTACGTATATATCATCGACCACGACCAGACACACCGTAGAACGGTCTACGTCGATCATCAGATAGCGCGACGTAACGGAACGCAACTCTCGAGCTAGTGAAGGCGGCGGCCGGCCCGGGAACAAATAATAGCAGTAAAAGGTACGGCTAGTAGCTGCATGCAATGCAATACCGTATAGTATAGATAGTATGCCGCTCACCGTGTATAAATAGCTGCTGTGTGCACCAGAATCCCATGAACATCCCATATTCCACCTACAGTGCTATCATATCTACTCTAGCTAGCTAAGCTAGTAGTCTACACTATACTATAGCACTGCAGCACACACGCACAGTTATATATATATATAGCCATAGTCTATTGCTTGCTCGCTGCTAGGATATATAGAGGTGAGCTAGCTAGCTAGCAGAATCAAGCTGTGTGAAGTGAACAATGGAGGATGACAAGAAGGAGGGCAAGTACCGCGGCGTGCGGAAGCGGCCGTGGGGAAAGTTCGCCGCGGAGATCCGGGACCCGGAGCGCGGCGGCTCCCGCGTCTGGCTCGGCACCTTCGACACCGCCGAGGAGGCCGCCAGGGCCTACGACCGCGCCGCATTCGCCATGAAGGGAGCCACGGCCGTGCTCAACTTCCCAGCAGGGGCTGCCGGCGGCCGAGAGACCGGCGGCGGCGGCGGCTCCTCGTCCACGTCGGCTCCGGCGGCCATGGGTGGTGGCGCCAGCAGGGGGAGGGCGCCCCGGCCTGTTCCTGACTCGGAGAAGTTGGAGCTGGAGTGCCTCGACGACAGGGTCTTGGAGGAGATGCTCGCCGAGGACAAGTACAACAAAAACTACTGATCATCGTACGTGATCAATGATGATGATGATACGGCAACGTACTCCTACATGGTAGCCACCGCTACACGCTGCTCTTCGATCGAGCTGCTTCCAGTAAAAGCAGGAAACAACAATTATATATTTAGTTATATACTACTCAATACCGAAAGATTAAGATTTAAGAATACCACCACCCTCTCCTGTTCATCTCGGTGCCTGTGCCCTGGAGCATGGACATATATACGGAGTACCTACTACCGGGCCATGACTTGCATGCATGAACACATACGTGTACACCCTAAACAGCTTACGTACACGTCATTGTTCCAGCAAGCTAGACCATTGCAGCGTGTGCTCGAATGTCGTCACCACGAAGACCGAAGTATAGACCATGGTGCATGCATGCGGTTCAGCGCTTACACATGCATATACAGCTGTATACAATGCTACTGCATTTACATAAATCTATATAAGATTATGCATATTTACTTAGCCATTTTCTCTCGAAAATGAATGAAATATATGTGCATATGATCATACACCTAAAAAATGTTGTTTCTTAAAACAATAGTCCAATCGTCCTCTCATTGGTGAAAAATATCATGTTCTTGAAAAAGATCTGGTTTCATGGGAACTATATATATGTAGCTGAATGTTTGTGGAAGTCTCAAGAATTGATTTTTGTGACATCTGGTTGTTGTGCATGAAAAGAGAACTGATGATGTATGGACCTACTTCTAAAAATGATGAGGAGAGAAAATGACATTGGGAATATTCTTATTCTAAGATCTAATTAGGTTTTTAATTTCTCCTTCACGCAATAAATATTTTGTTATGTATATAGTTATATATATATTTATCTATGTGCTGTGCCCGAGTAAGTGTCCTGGAAAAAAATTTGGGGTGCAGCCTCCCTATGTTGGCGTCTCCGTACAGGCCCACTCATGGAAGCCGCGTGTCTCAAGAAATTCATCACACGGCCAGGCATGGTGCGGCTCCTCCGACAGCTCAGCCGTGGTGTGACTCCTCAAGATTATTCTAAAAATGGACAACTGAAAACTCCATCTCTTATACCGTTTAAATCATTAGAGCTAATCGATCGGACACACAGTTGGTCACTGTGTAGTGTTTTTTGAACTAACCATTAATGAGTGTTTAAGCAAACGAGTAGCAGGCTCAGAGCATTGCTCACAAACTTTCAACTTGTCACCATAAGTTCTTTGGAAAATAATGCTTGTTTTCTCTCTTTCGTACAGCGTACGTTGTGTTCTTTTCTCATCGTTGAGGATATATATATATATATATATATATAGCAAGGAATATAGAACATCAGACTTGCACACGGCATATATACGTACATCGGGTCAAAATAGAATCGAGAAGCATTGTGGATTCTGAAGTCACTGCATTCTTAACTAGTCTATTTCATTTTTCAAGTTATGCCCAACGTACGCCATCTATGAGAATTATCTTCAATTTTGTGCAGGCTTTTTAAGATAAGAATTTCATGAGGCCAGAACAAGTTAGAGAGATTTAATAACATTTAGATAAACAATGTATAAACTTTTGGGACGGATTTTTCCCTCCTGTCCCCGTCCACCGACAAATGCATGGCAAAGTGTTCTTGTACCACAAAGATCCCCTAGCTAGCCTTTTCACTCGACATGTCCACTAGCAATCCATAGTCAAGGCTGATGGGACCAATGCTGATTCTCCACTGCGGAAACCCCACCCCTGCGCGACCTTCCTGGGCAACGAAAAGAGAGCGCCCACGTAAGCATCCTTCCCCCAACGCCAAGAGGTATCTGCCAAACCTGGGCACACCGCCACGCCCACGCAGCGGCGGCACACGCCACACCCCCTCGCGGCCCACCTCCCTGGTCGACTTCTACGTACCCCCGCTGGGCGTGTATTTTTCATTCAAAAATAAATAACTGACGCCTGAAAACCACAGGATACCACCGCTGCCATTTCACGCAGGACTAAAAATTCCAGGCGCAATCACATCACGAGCATCAGCTAATTGCCCACAAAACGGAAGGCGAAACAGTAAAGAAAAATAAGTGTACTTTGTTTCTGGCAATACAATGTTCTCAACGCTCAACGCTACTAGAAACAGACAACTGAGCCGGCTGAGCTGCGAATCAAACTACCATCGACTGTCCTTGTGGAGTTACAACAGAGTACGATGACAGCCATAATCAAGAACCAAGATGTCCACGTTTCGTACAAGGATTGTCTATTACCGACTGATGGCGTGAGCTCGGAAGCACTTCACAGCCTCGCGATAACAGCTTCGACCTCGGCAGGGGTGTAGAGGTGGTACTTGGGGGCAACCTTGGCTATATCGACGTTGTTTGGGGTCACCTGTTTAGAACGGGGAAATAAGATCACATATTGATGAATGGTTCGACAGAGCTTTGTATGGAGTGGTCTGTCATGACCTACCTTCTCTTCCATAACCTGCTTCAGGATAGAAAGGGCTATCGTCTCTGCCTCCTCGAGGGTCAATTCCTGCATTAAGAAGTCAGCAAGGCATTATTCTATATTTTCTTTCATAGGGATAAGAGTCAACTTCATTTTTTTCCGGATCTGCTCTCAAATATTGCAGTTACGCATATACATGTTTTTTACAGGACATAAAGGGTGCCATTATCATCCCATTTTACATCCTTGTGGAATAGTGAAGCAAAATCTTGCAATGATGTAGCATAATAAAAGAATTGTAAGCAGCACTGCAACTGAGGTAACGCTCTTGGACACTTCTTAACCAGATTGAGTTTATAAACACTTATCTGAGCTTTGATGTAACTAGGGTTCACAGTTAGCATATCTCTTTGGAATTGTACAATTACTAGTTGATTAGTTTAGCATTTATCTTGTGTCATACCTTGTTGTACTGCTCCTGCAAGGAGCTATCAGCTCCCTCAGAGCCTGATCCAATTGCCTTTGCGTTGCATTGCCAAAAGGTACCAGATGGGTCAGTGTAGTACCTGCAGCACACAAAAGGCAAACCGTGAACTCTTAGAAGTACATCGGCTGTGTATTTGATCATGACAAGGATTTGTCCAACATCAGATAAATGATGACATGATTGCAGAATGAGCAGTACATAAAAAGGGCCCAATCTATAACTTCTAAGTGCCTGATCTCCACACAATATTCCATTAAGTAAACTACAAGCATCTGCCAGCATGTACACATGACACCCAATAAAATCATGTCTGAGAGTTGGCTAAACTTCCAGTGGTAAACAAAGAAATTCCCCCGCAACAAATTGGAAGCAGGGAAAGAGTTACTTTTCTACTTAGAGTAAATTGCACGGCCGGTCCTTAAAGTATTATGTGGTTTTCATCTAGGTCCCCAAACTATGAAATCGCTCGTCTGACTCTCTAATGTATTTAGGTGATCTCATCTAGGTCCCCAAACTACGAAATCGTACGTCTGACTCCCTAATGTATTTAAGTGATCTCATA
>Ga0182004_10000330_pt1 | contig 26924 bp, 17 predicted proteins | sample Sormic07211540_1_FD_120479 | JGI IMG/M metagenome (GOLD analysis project Ga0182004, IMG submission 120479) | Endophyte microbial communities from Sorghum bicolor roots, Mead, Nebraska, USA - 072115-40_1 MetaG | ecosystem: Host-associated > Plants > Roots > Unclassified | place: USA: Nebraska...
AAAGAAGCAGCCAACAGTATCAAGGTCCAGTACAGAGGCTGAATACAAATCTTTAGCCAATGCTACGGCAGAAGTGCTATGGGTTCAGAAACTCTTGAGTGAACTCAGAATACCGCATCCCCCCAAGGCAAGGCTTTGGTGTGATAATCTTGGAGCCACCTATCTATCTGCTAATCCTATATTTCACGCTCGTACAAAGCACATTGAAATAGATTTTCATTTTGTTCATGAACGAATGGCCCAAAAACTGCTGGAGATTCGCTTTGTTCACACTGATGATCAGCTAGCTGATGGGTTTACAAAGGCATTGCCTATTGTTAAGTTTCGGATCTTCAGAAACAATCTCAACCTCAAGTGTGGCTGAGATTGAGAGGGGATGTTAAACGATGCTAATCCTTTCGGTTAGGATCTGGTGTCTAGATTCATTGTGTAGGTTTGGATTGTTGTACAAGTGGGCTTGTTGAGATCCAACCAATATAATCTATCTTGTTGTAAACGCCATGGAGAAGGCTGTTCTCTCCCTATATAACACGAAGCCGAGGACCCTGGAAGGGCAACCTCGTTAACCCATCTCGTTTTACAGTCTTAACTCTTAAGTCTTAATAATAGACTTACGCGGATGAAGCAGTCGTGGAAGAAAAGGCGGATGAGCCCTGCTTTGGTGCCATCGTCGAAGCCACTGACGTGCTTCCTCACGATGGCCTCCACATCCACGGACCGGTTGCACTTGTTCTCGTAGTATCCAACCTTGAGCTTCTTCCCAGCATCAGCTGAGCTGGGCGGAGGCCGGGACGGCGGCGGCGGCGGCGGCGTGGGTGGCGGCGGGCTTGGGCTCGATGGAGGATAGGTGGGCGTGACCGTGGGTGGCGGCGGGCTTGAGCTCGTTGGAGGATAGGCGGGCGTGGTCACCGGCGGGCCTTGGCTCGTCGGAGGATAGGTGGGAGTGGGCGGCGGTGGCGGCGGGCTTGGGCTCGTCTTCGGAGAATAGGTGGGTTGCTGCAGTGTGGCCGGAGGGTAAGAGGGTGGCTGTGGGTGTGGGTGTGGGCTGGCCGGACGATCCAGAGAAGCTGGCGGCTTCGGTTTTGGTGTCGTGGCCGGAGCCGGAGGGTGATTGGGTGGTTGTGTGATGCCGCCACGGGCGCCATTACCGTTACCGAAACCTGCCTGGCGGCATGATGCAGAACCAAGCAGTGCGAGCACTGCGACAACAGCGAGTTTAGCGGCAATCATCATCTTGGCTTTGCTCCTACTGCCTTTCCCTAGCTAGCTAGCTAGCTAGCTACTGTGTGTGTACCGAAGTATATATATATATATATGCTAAGGCCTTGTTTAGTTCACTCCAAAAACCAAAAAGTTTTCAAAATTCCCCGTCACATCGAATCTCGCGGCACATGCATGAAGTATTAAATATAAACGAAAATAAAAACTAATTACACAGTTTGCCTGTAAATCACGAGACGAATCTTTTGACCCTAGTTAGTCTATAATTGGATAATATTTGTCACAAACAAGCGAAAGTGCTACAGTGACCAAAAACTTTTCATTTCGCGAATAACTAGAACAAGAAGCTAGAAGCAAGATAAGCTCGATGCATGCATGGGATGAAGATTGAAGACTACCCTGCTGGTCGTTGCTGTCTTTCATGTCTAGCTACTTTGTAGCTCGGAAGTGGAGTCCGTTCATAACCAGCAAGAATGACGAATGAATGTTTCTGTTTTCTGGAGGGCATGTTATGAGACGTCCAAAGTCAACTCGTAGAGAACATGGCGAGTACGTGAGTGAGCTCCGATCCAGGTAGTGCCAGCGCACAGCCCGGATGCATGGTTGACTTAGCTATGAGCTGCAGGCACCAGCATCCTGCATCATTGACTGGATCGACGATTGATCAAGCATACTGCATATATGATATATTTATTTAAATATAACATATATATAACTATTATACTGGCTACAAAATAACATATTCTGTAGCCACTTTGAGTTACGATAATAACTATGTTAATTTACGAGATTATAGTAACTTCTTACTAAGTGATTTGCTATAACGTTACGGTAAATATCCCCATATGTTATAGTAACCCAACTATCGTAAATATGTATACATATTATCGTAAATTAGTATATAAAATTATTGTAAATGAAAGTGGCTACAACATAACTTATTTTGTAGCTAGCTATATGTGGTGGCAGACTGACATTAAGATAACTCGTCTGATGACTGTGCAAATGGTATATATAAGTTTTCTTGCATAATCCATACTATTTTGAATTGGTTTGCACTGATCGGTACATGCAACTTTTGTACAAAAGGCAAATGGGGAGGGTGCCCGCAGACACGCAGCCCCACTGCCCCCCGCGGCCAAATTGCACGCACCGTGCACGTGAAGAAGAAACTGCACCGCTGCTAGGGCACCACGTGCGCCATGGTCCCGATGGACAAATAGCAGCCCCAACAGATTCGGGTTTGCGGTCGCAGAATCCATTGAAGGGGACACCCATAGGCACGCAGCCCCACCATTGGCATGCCTGCGGTCAAACGGTGCGCCCACACCAGGGAGCATCACATAGTGATCCCACTGATTGGGGATGCCGACAAGCCATAGGACGGGTATGCCTGTTTAGTGGATCCCACTTACGGAAGCACTGGATATCACACCACAGGGAGTTTGGCAACATGCGTCTGCATCGAGTTGTGCAGCATGCACGCTGTGGAGTGTGGACCCACCTACCACCTACACAGCGGTAGCCCGAGGTGGAGACAGCAGATTCAAGCCCATAGGGCCAAGATCCAACTACCGCTCGTCCAAGCTCACAGGTGCCGATGTGGAAGAGGGGGCAAGAGGCAAGGGACACGCAGGCCGGAGCAGGGATGATAGATCTAGGCTAGAAGGGGTCAGATCTACCCACCGATCGCCCAAGCTCGCCGTTGCGAATGGGTACATGTACCCGTATTTAGTTAAGACAGATAGAATTATTTTACTCGTATATGTATACACAAGATAAACTCATCTAGCAGCTACAATTGTCCTTTTTTTCCTTTTTTCACCACTTCAATTGTCTATTTCAGAACCCAAAGATTTTAGACAGAAGGATACATCACAAACTCACAATTTTCATCTGAGAAAGAGCAAATTTTGTTTCATCCGTCGTGTTATGTAGGTTAATATCAACTTCAAATTGTGTTCAACGTGTTATGTAGACCAATCACCAAAACAGAGAACTACAAGCAAACAAAAATGTTAAAGGATCCACAAAAAAGAGATGGTGTCAGCATCCTTGTTTCAAGGAACACGATGATGACGCCTTTGTTAATTTTGATGATGTCGGTTCTTTGCTCTCTTCATCTTTGCTTCGAGCCTTAGTTTTAGTACCAGTGTTTCCACAGTGCCGAAAAAGTTGCTGACTGCGATAACCACCAGCAAGATCCCGCAAACTACAACTTGGTAAAAAAAATTAAATTGGAGGTGTAAATTTTAGATATAGACAAGTGCCAAGTGCCATGTCAAGATCTATTCAAGTTTGAAGACAGTTTGACATATCCCTCCACCACCACCAGATTTTCAAATATTGGAGGTTATTTCTTGGTTTTGTCTGGTCATAGACAATTGAAGTTCGTAAATTGAGCGTTATTTCAGAAAATTGAGCGTCTGTCTAAAATCTTTGGTTTTGTCCACCACCACCACTTGATTATTTTTAGATAATAGTAGATAGAAACAACGCTGGTAAGAAGTCCTATTGAAACCAAGGAATATAAGCCTGCTTGCCATCCACATCAGAATAGATAGAGTTTTTTGAAGAAACCTGCTAGTAGAGGAAGGCCTCCTAGGGATAAGAGACATAGGGATAAAGAGAGAGCCAAAAAAAGACCTTTTATGTATAATCCTGCATAATCTCGAATGTTATCAGTTCCGATACTTAGACAAAATAATACAATGCAAGCAAAAGTTTCTAGATTCATAGAGATTTAGAACAACATATAAGTTATCATGCTTGCATATCCATTAAGACAACAATAAATTCAATCCAGGACAGCTAGACAATCCGACATTCAACTGTTAGTAGTGAAACTGTTGTATCATTCGTGCCTGCCATTCGGAGGCAGGCCCATGCAAAGCTGTCTAAAGAAGCAAATCTCCAACATATGCTTCGAGACCTGAAAACATGGAGCATTTGTGTAATATCCTGGCCTAGAGCTTAACAGGATTAATATGATACTTATACTAACAAGTTGCAATTTCTTTTTCAGAAAGTTATCTTCAAAGAACTCTAAAGTTAAGCGTGCTGACCTAGAGAGAAGAAATTTAGGGATGGGTGACGGACCGAAAAGTTTCTCCCGGGTGCGTACGAGTGAGGACAAAATGCGCAGAAAAGACTGGTATTCGTATGTGAGGACAGTTTGTCATACACAAGCTGTCATATGTAAGCGGGTCCAGCCTCGTGGAGGCGAGACGTTATAGAATGGTATCAAAGCTGACTCTTGCGGTTTCACGGGCGTGTGTCTTAGTTGCGCAGGGGTTTAATAGGATTAATAGAATACTCATATTAATAAGTTGCAACTTTTTTTCTGGAAGCCCAGTCCATGTCCTACAAAAGCTGTCAGATGTAAGCGGGTCTCACCTCGTGGAGGAAGAATGTTACAATCTGAAACAAGGTGCATAAGTGCAACAAACAAATGATATTTGTCCAATTAGACATGATTTATGCATGCACCAACAACTTATTCTAAAGGGTTCAAGATGAGTGGAAACTCAGTTCTCGAAAAAAAAACAGGATCTGCGGCATTCTTCAAATTTCAGTATTGCACACACCATATACCTGTAATATGTAAAGGACAGGATATAGCAGCAAGAGCTGCCCCTCACACCAGCTGTCTCTCCAGCGATGACATAACGTTTTGAATTTTCTAGATACATTGTTTTTACTATGGGTCAGATATAGTGTATATCTAAATACATAGCAAAAGTTATATATCTAAAAAAACAAAAAAAATCTTATACTTTGAATGAGGTGAGTATTAGATAATGGTGCAACACAACACTAATTCACAGGTTCACCTTCTACCAATAAGCTCTGCCCACAAGATTTCTTTAAAGATAATTCACTGCCTGTTTCTTTTTGGGAGTACTAAATCAGAGAAACATTACTTAGCTTGAGTTGTTCTTTTTGTAAGCACCTGGTGAATATCTATGCATCTAGTTTCATCATATACAAATTTCCACTACAACACAAATGGAAATGGAGAATGTTCCTTGGTTTGAAAAAATATCTAATCATATACAATGTCCTTTTACAATTCTAGTTAGGATCATATTTGGAACACTTATGTGAGACATACTTATTCTATTGGGTTGAAATGAAAAGTTTCGAATGCCACATAGTTTATCTACTTTCTGAAGTTCAAGCAAAAGACCTTACCTTTCGAGAGCTATTCGAGTACGCAATCTTTGACGCTGGTATTTGTTCTGTTGGTGTGCATGATTACTCAACGCCAGAAAAGCACGCATTGGAAAAGAAATTTAACCGGACAATAAACTAAACACGGTCAACAAATTATTTGACTTGAGAAACATTTAACCAGCTATGTCCGATTTACTAACCTTAAATGCTGCAGTAAAAAATTTAAATATCTTAACCATGAACAAATGTCACTTCAGTTCGCAATTAATACATTCTCACGCAAAGCAAAGCTTGTGTAACCAAGCCTGGGAAGCAGCAATACATTTGTTTATAGTTCTTGTTGGACAGTTCAGATGATCAGCACTGCAAAAATATTCAGTGTCACAGTATCGACAAAACACCTGGTAAATTTGAACGGCCAATGCTGGAAGGCATCCATCCATATCCACCATCTTTGTAGGAAGATAGATGGAAACAACAGAAACATATAAGCAGTCCTATCCTGCAAATAGAACAGGTTAAAACATCAACACCATTAGTGCAACAACAGGTTAAAACATTTTACTGCATGTCACTAAAATCAAACATTACAGCAGCAGCAAGCTTATGGAAGCAACAAGTTGATCCAAAATACTCTGGCTCAAGTATAACCAAGCGTTATCCTTACAATAATACCAGAATAGGATAAGACAGCAACTCCCAAAGTGCACCAGTTAACATCCAAAATAAGCTACAGATTCCACAAGTTCAGAGGTTACAACACATAATGTTCCAAAATACTAATATCGTGTAACAATACACACTCGAAGTTCTACTGCTTCTATGCGACCTGGTGTCACAGCCTTCATCATCAATCCCCTCCAGCATCCTTGACATCAACGGTGAACTCATACTCCTGATCGCAGCCCAAGTAAGAGTCTGACATTAAGTAAATCATGTAATCCTTTCTCCCAGCCTCTGCAGGAGCAGAGAACTCAAGTTTCACTCTCGCCCTCTTCTGGAGTGCCACTCTTTTGATTGCCAGTAACTGGTTTGTGGAGCTGTCGCCAATAACCAGCCACCAGCCTTCTTCCTTAGGCTTGGGAAACCTTGGCGCATGAACTGGACCAACCTCAGATGACACATTAGTCATGTCACGCTCCAGAGTTACCTGCACGGTTACATTGTCACCAGCAGTTATATCATCACCCTCACGGACCTCATAGGTCATATCAACATTTGGGAACCGCTTAAAGAATTCAATAATGTCTTGCAGCTGAGAGTTTGATAGCTGTAAGAGATCCCGCATCTCATCGACACCCATCTCAGCAAGATCAAAGATACTCTCAATGGGCTTCCCTTCATTTTCCTGGCACCTCCGAGCCAAGTCCTTTGTGAAGTGTGGAACTTGAAGCAGCACAGAATCCCGATCCCACATGCCTTGTGTCACCATTTGACTCAGCTCCATTGCACTAAGAGCAAGACTAAGCCAACCATTGCTGGATATAACATCAACCATTGCCTGGAGCAACCTATGAGCAGAAAGGAGAATCTCACGCTGATCAGCTGCCAGGTTCCCGACCACTGTGTGCCTTGAAAAATGGGCTTGCAGTAGAGCATTGGCCTTCACATGTGGATCGCCATACTTGGGTTTCTCGATAGAGAACCTCTGGTGGCGAACAAGCCTCTCAATGAATTCTTCCTCACCAGGACGACCCGGAAGCTCTGCATATTCTGAAGCAGATGCTAGAATCTCTAGGAGTCCTTTCACCTTAGTCTTCTGGGTCAGCATAGAACTAAAACGCTCAATAGTTGTGTAGCTAATATAGTAGTATGAAGCAATAAGGCCAAGGTTGAGGGGCTTCAGGTACATGTCCTCCTCTATAGCCACACACTTGCTTGATTCAAGATCATTCAGGACAGTCTCAACTAGCTCAGAAAGATGATCTGACAGATGCCTGTGACTTACACCCTGAAGATTGTAGAAGTTAGGATTCTTTGTCAACCGCCGATACATGAAAGTCCAAGTAAGATAATCCACAGCATCTTGCTTATTTTCTACAACACCAACCACCACCTCAGCATTCATGTGATCATGCAAGAAATGGTGAAGATTGCTCTCGACAGGGAAGGCCTCAAAAAGGAACTTCTTGTAGTACTCTTTGCGAGGTGCATGACACAATATAACACATTTCCCTGAGTTATCTTGAAGTGGTCTGCTGGCGTGACCCATCATTTGAAGCAGATCTGTAATTGGATAATCGGTGTGAGCATTCTCCCGGCCATCATAATACTGAGTCCCCATGACAACAACCAAATGAGCAGGCAATGGTCTTCCCCAACACATTGTGCTGCTTGCAACACACACTTGGATCCTCCCACCAAGGAACAACTGGGTTACAAGTTCCTGATCAAGCTCACTTAGACCCTCATGCAAATAGCCTACACCACATTTAAGTATATTCTTAAGCGTCTCTTCTTCGACACCTCTGGTGAAAGTATCCATCTCATCTTCTGACCCAAGAAGAAATGGTGTTCCAGCACCCTCAACACTAGAGTACGCACACAAGTCCAGTGCAGTCAACCTTGCATGCTTCCTTGTTGGTACATACACCAGGGCAGGTTTACTGTTCTTTGCATGCTGTGTGATGGCAGTGTAGGTAGGCTTTGTCATTGCTTGCATCCTTGCCTCAAAGTTTGCTATATCCACACCCTGGATATGAATTTCCAATGGCACAGGTCTCACTGCTGGAGGGAAGTTGAAAAGGCCATGAGAAGTGGCACCAATCCATTCACCGAGATCTTTAGCATTAGCAAGTGATGCTGAAAGTGCTACGATCCGTATGTTACTGCCAATGTGACTGGAAATGCGCCTCATCCTAGATACAATGACTTCCAAAACATGTCCCTTATCAGATCCAAGTAGATGAAGTTCATCAACTATGAATAAGCTGACCTGTTGGATGTGCTTTCGCTGTTTCCACCGGCGAGACAGTGCATCCCACTTTTCAGGAGTACTGATTATGATCTCACCTTTATCCAGAAGCTTCAAATCAGCTGCTGTTTCACCAGTGAGCTCGACTACCTTGGCAAACTCTCCAAATTTCCGCTCCCAGTCCCTGTATCTTTCTTTTGCAAGACCTTCGATGGGAGCTATATAAACAACCCGCATGTTGCTCTCACCAGACACTGCCCTCTGGTGGTTCCTTAGTATAGCAAACTCCGCACATATCGTCTTCCCACTGCCAGTTGGTGCAGCAACCAACACGCTGTCATCACTGTTATACAAGACAGTGAATACTTGAGTTTGGATGGGATTGAAATGCTTAAAAGCACTATAGAGGCCCTCATATCTTGCATTTCTCAATGCACTAACAGGCAGAGGCTGCAGATCAAGCAATTCAGTTGGTGGAGCATATTTTTCTGGTAGAATTAAGTGCCTAAAGCAGACAGGGAGAATTGTCTGAGAACCAAGCCACTTGTCAGACACAACACGAATGAAATACTGAGGAGGCAGTGGCTCATATATCGGCACTGTGAAGTTCAATGTATGATCTTCATCAACATACTGTTTCTTAAGCATGAAATATTCATGGTGAAGAATGTACTCGCCATCATTATCCTCAACAATAACCCAAAAGGGCTCCACATATCCATGTACCTTATCATCCCACTGAAAATCAGGTGTAATTGTCAGCTCAAAACCCAAAACTGTACGAGTAATGGGCTGGACATGGGCTGAAAGATTCAGCTTTGGTAACTGGTGGATGCACTTGTGCAGCTGCCTCCCCATCTTGGGATAGCGGATCAGTTCACCAATTTCTTGTGAGGACAGATCGTAGTACCTCTCCCAAGCCAACTCCTTCTTCTCGAGTTTCATCAAGATCTCCTTTGGAATTCCAGTAAACTGCCGCAAGGGAGTTTGAACACTCCACATTTGTTTATCGACCATCTTGCAAAGATTCAGCGCTTTCTCTGCTAGTTGAGCCCATCCCCTCTTCAAAACAATCTCAAATAGTGCTCGTAAGAGACGGCCAGCACTCTGCATTACAGAAGGGGGAAAACATTAACTATATACAATACAATATAAGCAAGAAACTCAGGTTCAAAAAGAGCAGTAAGTAGGTGAAACCATGCAAACAAATTATAAATATAGTTGACACAGAAAAATGGCACTACCTGTCTGATGTAGACCATATCAGAACTAAGAGAAAGGCCTTCCAGTTTCAACCTAGAAATATATGCTTGCAGCAGAACGTTGATCTTTGCACTTGGTTCCTCCAAGCTCTCTTTCACGGGTATTGGTACACGATCCAAAAGCTTAGCCAGTTCCATTTTCTCATCAAGCCTGACACCGACATACTTAAATTCTTCACTAAGAGAAAACAGTCGGCACAGTTCGATATCACCCATTGTAGGTTTTAGGTACTCATTGTATGTTGAAATAGTTCCATGACTGATATAGTAATAACTGGCAATCCTTCCCAGGTCAGTAACTTGAAAGTATCCTGTTTTCCTGTCATACTTTATCAGATTGTTCCTATCCAGTAGATTTGCAGCGGAATGTATCTGCAGCAGAACAAAAATACAAAAGATCAAGAACATAATAGACAGATATGCTGTAACATCAACAATATCTATGCAATATCATGGAGTGGTAAAATCAACGACTGGTATGGAATAATTGCAAGCCCAAAACTTCTTCTATTCAGCAAAATACTTCAGCAAAACAGGATTTTATATCAGCAACCTACATCTTCTCAGTATCATTTCCTTCAAGTCATGTTTGCATAAATACAGATATAGATATTATACTTTCTGAAACAAAATTCTTGTACAAGTTGTAATGTGTCTCTATCGAAACAAAAATTACATGCATTCAATATGTGTACCTATGAGAAGAAAATTGTCATTTCAATACGTCTATCATTACCCACGCTACATTATTATTAATATGCACATGTCAAATACTCCCTCCACACCAAAAAAAAATGGGACTCTCACTTTTCAAGGAGTCAACAATCTCAGGTCTGACCAAATATATTAAAAAAAATCTAATATTTATGATGCATAATAGGTACCATTAGATCAAGCATGGAATATATTTTACAAATGCTGATAATATTTTTTACGAACCTTGTCAAACTTAAGAATGTTTGATTTAATGGAAATCTAGAATGACATTCTTTTTTTGGGACAGAGGTAGTACCACATATAATTTGCATGTGGTAATACAAGCAAGGGATAGCTACGACCCTGGGTCATTATATGCCTTGCATAACCCAGATGGCATTATCATTACAAATGCATGTAAAAGGGTGCTAAATACAAGTATGCGATGGTAATAAAACCACTACACATGCAGCAACAAAGGAAAAGGAACAATAAGACGACGTCATCCTACACTGCAAGTACTTAATGTACCTCTGGTAATTAGCTAAGGATACAACTGCCCTAGTAGAGCAGCATTTAGGCACTGAAAGTAAATGTTTTTTTAATAGCATTTAAAACTGTGCCCCCACAGAGTGAACATCTCTTAGTGCTAAGTATGTCCTACTGCAGAGAGCTATTGATAAATGATGCAGGTTAATACTTTTATTAACTACAAAACTGTAAAAGCAGTTACGAAATATTTTGCACGTGCAGTTGTGAGAACCTATGGAGCAGGTGACCTCTTGAAATAGATTAGCGAAATAAGATGATACTTTAGCAACCAGATTACATTAGCACAGGCAAGGACCAAAACAATATTGAGAAATAAAGCAGAACAAGGACGAGCAAAAGCAAACTACCACAGAACTTCAAAAACGCAATTCACTTACCAAATCAGCTCTCCTTTCATCAAGCGTTTTATCACTCTCCAAGATATCTGCTGGCAAACCATACAATGTTGGATTGCGGAGCATCCGAATATAGAGGTAAGTATAGCCAAGCCACGAGCATGCTTCACGAGCATTCTGAATAGTCCCCAGAACAATTTCTGCATTCAATTGATCAGCCAATTTGGATATGAACTGACTCTCAATAGGCAACTGCTGGTTCATAAGAGACAGGTAGAACTGCAATTCACTGTGGCCAGTCAAGATTATTCCCTCTCCATGTGTATCATACTGAGGCCTTCCTGCACGACCAAGCATCTGCATAACATCCAGAGGGCTTAGTTCTGTCCAAGCACCTTTTTCTGGGTTGTAAATCTGCGTACCCTTTATGATAACAGTATGTGCAGGCAAATTGACACCCCATGCAAGGGTAGCAGTGGATACAAGTACTTGAATGTGCTTGTCAGCAAAAAGCTCCTCAACAAGCTCACGGTCAACTCTTGCCATCCCAGCATGATGAATAGCAAACCCATAAGGCAAAAGGTCTTTAAGATCATTGTTTTTGACAAGTTCAGCATGAGTGCCAAGGATCTCTTGGCTTGCACTCTCGTTCTTCAGAAAGCGGCTGACTGTGTCATTTGCCAACGCCGTATCTCTGATGGCTTTGGCAGTCTTTGCCGTCTCCTTCCTTGAGTGTACAAATATCAGCACTTGATGCTTACCAGCGGCAGCCATAACCTTCTCGTAACAGATCTCATTCATCAACTGCATCCTCTGTAGTGGCTTCCTCACAGTGATCCCAATGTATTGCTGAGCAAGAGGGCAAGGTCGGTAACTGTTGTCAAAATAGAAGAGGCTTTCTTTGCGAACACGCAAGAATAATGCAACATCTTCATAGTTTGGTAGAGTCGCAGAGAGCCCAACCAGACGAATATGCTCCTTGGTCGTCTCAATCTGCCTGACTGTCCTAGCAACAATGCTCTCCAGAACAGGCCCTCTGTTATCATGTAGCAGATGGATCTCATCAATGATTAACAGCTTCACCATTTGGGTATAGGTTCTGTCCCCTGATTTCCTGGTCACAATATCCCATTTCTCAGGTGTCGTGACGATAATCTGTGTTTCATCAATCTGTTGCTTGGTCAAGTTCTGGTCTCCACTGAGCTCCCTAACAGTAACATTGTAACCTGCCAAACGATTCGACAAGTTTCCAACGACTTCAGCAACCAACGCTTTCATCGGGGCCACATAGACAATTTTGTACTTGGTATTATCAAACTGCCCATCATCCTGCATATGCAGACCGATCTGCTGAAGGATGGTAAGCACAGCCACATTTGTTTTGCCAGCACCAGTCGGAGCACAGAGAAGGATATTGTCTGGTTTGAAAAGAGCAGTATCATAGACCCTGCTCTGAACTCTGTTCAGCTGGGTCATCCCATCGAAAGCTGACCGTGCGAACTCTGGCATATCAGATATCTTGACAATCTTCTCCGATGTTTCATAGGGCTTAGCCTTCAGTGCTGGCACATGAACCTCCTCATACCCCTTATGAGGGGTTCTAAACGATCCAGTCGGCAGTTCACATTTCTTGTTAGCCATAAAGAGACCACCCTGATGGAACGAGAGGCTTTCGAGATCAAGCAGCTGTCTCTGTCCTTTCAGCCATCCACTCTCCATGTCCCGCTCAGCTGCCCTGCGGTCCCTGGCACCATCAGCGCCAGCATCATTGTTGAGGAGCCTCTTCGCCTCGTCCCTGATACTTTTCTCCAGGTTCTTCTGCCTCTCCTTTGCAGATGCTCTGGTTGCATGTAGCTGCTCCAATATTGGAGCCAAACTTGGGTCACTTGCCATCTCTTCCTCTATCTTCTTCCTCTGTTCCTGATCTTCGGCCCTGGCTAAGCGGGTGCACCAAACAATCTTGAGACGGTTGCGCAGCAGCAACTTAATGAGATCAAACTTCTCATAGTCCAAGAGCATGACAAGGCGATTCTCGACGTCTCTATCGTCGCCCTCAGCAATGATCTTCAAGATATCCTCGGCAAGCTTCTGGCTCTGCTGGGCATCAATGTCCCCATCCCCATATGCCTGGGATATCTTCCTCTGGAGCCAGTAAGCATCGATGTCCTGAACATTGACGGCCAGCCCCTGGTTGGCGTTCTGCATGTCATCATCGTCTAACTCGCCGCCCATCTGCATACCTCCAGGACCATTCAACTCAGCCATGTCATCTTCATCATCCTCATCCAGGTCATCTTGCACCTGGTAGGCACGAACACAAACATACGGTGGTAAGCAAGTAATGTCGGGGTCAAAGCCAAGTAGTAGGATGGCAGGATCGTTTAAATAAATGTGTACCTGATCAAAATCACTCTCCTCATCTTCATCTTCTTCAAACTCGACAGCAACACCAACATCATCATCCAGGGTGGTGTCCGTGCCATCGGCAGAAGGCACACCGGCAGCGTCACCGGCCGCCGCATCATGGAAGTCGGTGATGAGCTTGCCGATGGAGACAAGCTGGTCAAAGAGCTGGCTGGAGATAGGGTTGAGCAGCTGCTCAATGTCCTTCTTCTTATCAGGGTTCTTGACCTTGTCATTCTTGAGCGTGGCAAGCACCTCATCAGCTGCCCCGGCGAGGACGTCAAGGGGCTGGCCGCCAAGCTGCTGCTGGATGAGGCTGAGCAGGGCCTCGTAGGCAGCGCGCGTCTCCTTGGTCTGGGGCTTGTAGACGGCGTCGTCGGTGAGGGAGAGGACGGAGACCTCCTGGGTAGAAGCGGCGCGGCGCCTGCGCTTGGCGTCGCGACGGGGGAGGTCGGCGGGGTCCGCCGCAGCAGCAGCGTCGCGCTTAGACTTCTTGGTGCGCGACTTGGAGAGCTTCTCCTCGAGCTCGGGCGGCTTGTTCTGGACGGCGCGGTCGCCGAAGGACCTGGGGTCGATCCTGCCCCAGAGCGTCTCGGGCTCACCGGTAGGCTCGTGGGTGTCGCGCGGGCGGGAGTCGGTGGTGAGGACGAGGCTGGAGTTGGCGCGGTACTCGTACTGCTTGAACCGCGCGTGCGCCTCGGCGCCGCCGCCGAGGTTGGCCATGGGAGCTGCAACGGCGGAAGGTGAGGCGGAATCAGCAGGACAATTTATCGAATCTGAAAACCCTAGCCATCTAATCTGGAGAGCCGAGACAACGCAGCGCAATAGGGTGGCAGAAGAGGAGCGGCAGTGTGGGAGAGAGAGCAGAGACTCGGTATACCTTTGGTTGTGCGGCAGGTCGAGGAAGGGTCCTCCTCGCGCTCTCCGGCGGCGGAGGACTCGTCGCGGTGGAGTGAGTGGTGGGTTAGGGCCTAGGGGTTTGCCTTCCCCTCCCTGAAACTGATTTGATTCGATCTGACGGATGGATGGAAAACGAATGCGAGAGCGCTTCGCGGCGCGAGAGCGGATGATGTCTGACGAGATTGGTTGGAGAGCGACGAACCGACTTGGGCTCAACCGACTTTTGGTAAGGCTGGCCCAATCCAAGTTGGCCCATCAAATGTTGAGCCCTAATCTAAAAAAGCAGGCCTCCACCTTTTTTTTATTCATTTAACACGGGCTGCCAATTTTGTTAATTTCGTATACTTCCTCAAAAAAAATCATAGATAAGAGAGATTTAAAATCTGTGTAACCAGGATTACAAAGGCCAACTCTTTGTACTCATACGCTTCCTACTTGATCTTTGCGAGCATCAGCGCCTTATGACAGCAGGCTCAACCATTATCAATGGTTATTATGCTGACGGATGTGACCATTCCATTTTTCAGGATTCTTGATTTTTTTTCATTAGAATTGATTGGAATTGTCATTTGTAGTTCCAAATAGAATAGACTTAAACAAGCAACATAGTATGGTTTTGATTCAACCCAATTCTTGAAATCAAGACAGGTTCTGTGTGTTTTTAGTGCTATATATTTTGACTCAGTCCACTTACGCAAGGAGAACCCTTTCTTAGACCTGTGTGCTTTTAGGCGGAGTGAGAGGAGTTTGTCTTCCCTTCCCTGAATTTGATTTTATTTGATGTGATGGACGGAGAGCGGAGGAGTGGAGCAAAGCCCCAGCAATCTAGCAAAGAGCAGATGATGTCTATTGTCTAGGACACTTCCTTAGCTCGTAGTGTAAAGGACGAGCGTAACATTATAACATTCCATCTTGTTAATGAGGGCTCAACCTCTCACCCACAATCCATGTATGGCCTTACCCGCATGTTGGTATGTTGTTATTGTCGTCCTCCTGACCTCCTTATCCCTCTATCTCCACTGAAGCCACTCCCCTCTACAATTCTACATTAGTGGAAAGTCATACAATACCGCTGCTCGCTCTCTAATTGCTCTCTACATGGCTCCTTCGAACCTCCTCATGTTCACCCTAATTGATCCCATGATGGACATGCAATGACTTCTCATGCTCGATGTGCTATATGTGCCAATGATGAATGCATCCTCCACGGACCAAGATTTAGTGTTTGGTGAGATAAGGTGCCTGATTGGTATGTAGCCAGAACTTACCACACCTAAAGTCTAGTGCGTTGACTCGCTTGGTCTGGCGTTCGGTTCATACCCGTAGCTTTGCGTGCCACAGTTGCTCAAACTTGTCTGTAGTGTTTTGCATCAGATTTTTACAACAAAAAGTCTGGCGAACTATTTCATCACCAAACCTGCAGCGCGGCCGTAACTATGGTGTGATAAGCTAAAGTAACCAGACAAACAGGTGTGAGGTCTCCAGTCTCCCCGACCCACTACAAAAAGAATCCATGGAACATGGAGGATGAATGGGAATGATTTGTGGCTATGAGTGTTAATTTGTATGTGATTTGGGAATTGTGAACTTTAGATCTATTAATCTATGGACACACACATGCGATTTTATCAATGATGTTTGTGGTAGGCTTGCTAAGCGTGTCACACACAAGTGTGCTGGCATGGCCATGGTTAATAAGGTTGCCCCGTGCCGTGCGTAGGTCTTGACGACGGGCAGCATGGCACTACTAGGTTACCTAATCATGTCGTGTCTAAAGGAAGGAGTTCATAAAAGCAATGACGGTGAGGAGTGACAGAAGTGCACTCAGACGGAGGAAAATGGATGCATGAATGAAAAATTAATTAAAATTACAAAGAAGATTAAAGATGTCATTCATCATATTTAAGAAGAGGGGTGAATCCGGCGCTTATTACATACTACTACCTTACAGGCTTACACTAAAATAAACTTTGCCGAGAAGCCAACCTAACGAACGCAACAGCAGGAATACAGGATAACGAACACACATATAAGCAAGTTCACGTGCAGCCAATCACCCTCATCCGCACTCCATTGCTATTGCTAGCAACATATAAGCTACGGAGTACTAGTTATTAGTTGTAAATGGAGCACTTCTTCCTGATCTCGGCGTCCGCACCGGGGCTGGTCTTGACCTCGATGCTGCCCATCTTCACCATCGCTGCCGCGAACTTGGTCTCCCACAGACTCAACGAAGAACCGGCCGCGTAGGTATCCACCAGCGGCTTCGTCGCCGGCGAGCTCAGCGCAGCGTCCGAGTCCAGCACCACGTCATCGTCGTTCACGTTCTGGTAGTACTGCACGTCCATGGTGTCAGGGGTCTTGTAGTCCAGCGCCACCTTCGTGTTGCCGCCGCTCCTGCACTTGTCCCTCCTGAGATCCTTAGCGAGGGTGGCGTTCATGTCCGTCCGGTTGGACACGAAAGCGCAGCGTGCCTGGCCGATGGTGTGCGCCCCGGAGAGGGTGACCATGTCGTCTCTGTCGAGGCCCTTGGCGGCGAAGAAGTTGGTGAGCGCGTCGAGGTCACAGAACGGGCCGGGCAGGTTGTCCGTGGTCTCGTTGGCGAGCGACACGCGCCCGTCGAGGCGGCCGGCGGGCATCGCGAAGGCGCTGCTGATCCTGCCGCCGCTGAGCACGCTGGACGCGTCGCGGGCGGCGAACGCGAGGGTGTCGGCGCACGAGACGACGCCAGGGCACGCCGACTCCAGCGCCGCCTTGGCCGCGTCGATCACCTCGAAGCCGCGGAGGCTGTTCACGTTGGGGAGGCCGAACATCTCCGTCTGCTCGCTGGTGGAGCCGCCGCTCGTGTTCCTGAGGAGGACGGAGGCGTCGCAGCCCCGGACGAAGCAGTCGTGGAAGAAGAGGCGGATGAGCCCCGCGCCCGTGCCGGGGTCTTTGCTCACCGCGTCCTCCACGACCTTCCTCACGATGTCTTCCGCGTTGGGGCACGCGTTGCTGTTGCTGCTGTTGTTGTAGTAGCCGACCTTGAGAACTGACGATGAGGGTGCAGGGATCGGGTTCAGGGAAGGGTTTGGGAGCAGGTTTCCGGGGCAGACAAGCCCGCCGAGGAGTGATGGGACTGGGCGAACCCAACCGCCCAGGCAGATGACGGTGGCGCCATGGCAAGCCACAGGACCGAGCAATGCGAGCAAGGCGATGAGGGCGGCAAGCTTGGCGTCCATTTTCTTTGCAAGCTCTCGATCGATCTCGGGTAGCTTGCTGTTGCGTTGGTTTCTCTCCATGGGCAATGCGTGTGATTTATAGCTCCTTGGCGAGGAGAGCGTAGCACAGCTGCACGGTGCTGTCAACTGTTCACACGGTTCGCGGCGGTGCGCGTCGTACGTTGGCGACGACGAGGACGGATGCGAAGCTCACCGAAGGCGGCGCGCGGATGCAGCAGGGACCGCAGCTGACCACCCGGTCTATTTTGACCGTCTGATTTTGACTGCGGAGGTGTGAAAATACCAGACCCTGCTGGTGCGTGTGCTTCCCTGCTTGCCGGCCCGCTACCAACTCCGGAGTGTTGTTTGTTCTGTTAGATCAGAGGTGCATTTTACGTACTCCACAAATTCAAGAAAAATTATATGATCTATCCGATCCTATGCGAGCACGCGCCCAGACAAAGAAATTGAGAAACAAGGCACCTGCAAAAGTTTGTTCCGTTATATAGTTGCCATATAATCATACTTTTTTGCACAAAGCGATCGAACTTCGAACCTTTGTATATGTTCTATGTGTAGTATGGATTTTTAAATAATTTTTTCCAATGCACAAATTAATTAAATGTGCTATATCCACACTATTTAACTATTTTTATGCCCGTATATGGTCCATGCAAATGAATACCGTATTTGGATCCCATAGTCATTAAATTTTACATTACGAGGTCTAAAGTGATGTTAAGTCAACTTCACTAAAACTTTAGATCATATAAGTAAACTAAAGTGGCCTAAGGCTCTAAGTTTTAGTCCTTAATTTTAGGGAACTGTTAACGCTAAATTAGGTCACACACTTGATAAGGAGCTAGATCGCTCAATGTAGAGCCTAGCCGATTTTTAGATCGGCCGATAACTAGGGGATGTCCACACATGAATGTTGTGCCTCTAGCAATGAGCGTGATACACAAGATACATCACCGAAGCAGCTTTGTTGAGAGCATGATATGTAAGACACACCTACAAGGCTACAAGGTCTCTTGAGATACGAAACCCTACACGCTCGAGAGGGACCGCGTCAGGGCAAGCGATGGCTATATGGGCTACTCTAGCCGGTCTAGCCGCTCTAGAGCTTCGCTGTCATCGATCTACCATCCATGCATGCAGTGCCGGTGAAAAACGCGAAGTAGAGGGGAAGAGAAGATAAAAGAGAGGTAGTAGACTGATTTATTGTACTTTTGTGTCGATTGGATAATGGGAACTCAATCAACCATGATCCTCACATATATATATAGAGGTGGTGGTTTTATCCCAACAGGAAATCTCTCCAAGTTTTTTTTAAGTTTCCTACGAGTTTGGAATAATTCGGATCAGAATCCAGGAGGCCAGATCTGAACAACTCCTTTTATTAGGTTTGGCGAAAGTCTGACTTGGGTCGAACTTCTGACTCGGGTCAGAACTTCTGACTCAGGTTAGAACTTTCGACAATGGAGCATCTTCTTGGGGGTATTAACTCTTTCGTTCTACATTTTGACAACTCCATAGAATAGACAATTTTGGTTGTTAACACTAACTAAATTTTAGACCATAAGATATAAACATAACCTAAAATTGATTATCATTCTATATAAGAGTACTTAGGCCTTGTTTAGTTCTCAAACAATTTTACAAAAATTTTCAGACTTTCCGTCACATCGAATCTTGCGACATATGAATAAAACATTAAATATAGATAAAAAATAATTAATAACATAATTTATCTATAATTTGCAAGACAACTCTTTTGAGCCTAATTAGTCCATAATTAAACAATATTTATCAAATACAAATAAAAATACTACAGTGTCCATTTTGTAATTTTTTAAAAACTAAACAAGGCCTTAAAAGAACAAGCAAAGCTTTCGACCAAAAAAATGCCGTGTGTCAGTGAGCTTCTTTACTCAATTTGTGGGGACCATTAAAACGGTAAGATAAAATTAATTAATGCATGCACAGCAGAGAGAGAATGATGAGTATGAAAGCACATGACCTGGTATATAGTATTCTTTTACTACCTTTTATTGTACTGCCACATCGTATTAAGGTCTTGTTTAGTTGCTAAAAAAGTTGCAAAATTTTTCAGATTTGTCGTTACATCGAATCTTACGGCACATGCATGGAGCATTAAATATAAATAAAAAATACTTAGTTGCACAGTTTGTTTGTAGTTTGCAAGATGAATTTTTTTGAGCTTAGTTAGTCCATAATTGAATGATATTTAACAAATACAAACGAATGTGTTACGATGTCTATTTTGTAAAAAAAAAAACTAAACAAGGCCTAAAGTATTTATATATTGTGGTTGCGAAACATCAGTTGATGCATGCCTATGTGCATGTCTACGTTAGGGTGGGTATTTGCCATTCGGTCTAATAAACATCGGTTCAGTTTTTTGGTTTTAAATAAATTCGGTTACTTTAAAAACTATGATCAATCGGGTACTTTGAAAGCTCAAAACCGATTAAGGTCTTGATTGATTCGGTTTATTGGCCTCTGTTTATGACCGTACTGAACTGATTGAGCAGTTTATACCAACCAAGAAATAACAGGATCGACAGAAGATTTCCGTAGCATATTGACATACATCAAAAGATAACATCACATAGAAGATAAAGATTACATCAGCTCTTGACGTCTCCCGCTTCTTCCTGGACACTGTCGCCGCGGCGCCTTAGCCTGGTCATGCTCGTGGTCACCGCTTGGTCCTGGGCCTTATTTAGTTCCGAAAAGTTTTCGGATTTCGGTACTGTAGCACTTTCGTTTGTTTGTTTCAAATATTATTCAATTATGGACTAATTAGGATCAAAAGATTCGTCTCGCGATTTCCAGCTAAAATATGTAATTAGTTTTTGCTTTCGTCTATATTTAATGCTTCATGCATGTGCCGTAAGATTCGATGTGACGGAGAATCTTGAAAACTTGGTAGTAGTTGCACCACTGTTGTGAGTAGAAAGCGAGACACGTCAAGGGAAAATGTTGGCGCCATGTGGCCTCGTGGGCTCCGGTATGCAATGTGCTGCCACCCATAACCTGGCTTACTATGCCACAATGTGTGCAGGGAGGCACTAGGCAGACATACATGCGGCTGCCGGGGAGGCAGGTATGCGGCAACGGCGGGTGCTGAGGAGGTGGTTAGGTGCAGGGACGAAGCCAGAAAAAAATTTAGGAGGGACAAAAGTTTTACATCAACTTAACTCTACTATTACCCCTCGTAAATATATATTAATGATGAAATTCACAAAATACATCTAAAAAATAAAGTTATCAGCCCACCCTACCTTATAAATTTGTACCTAAAATTAGAAGGAGAGCACTAGAAATTTCACTGGGCCAGCAGCGGTAGAGGAGGCTGAAGCCCCCCTAGCCCCACTGCTGGCTTCGTCGCTGGTTAGGTTCGAATGCTGGGGAAGTAGAAAAGCGAGCAGGCAATACCCACTAAAAACACATTACTCGTCTTAGACTCACAGGTTTAATTTTGTTTAATTTTGTGCCCAAACTTACACCCATTCGGGTCACATGTACCTATCGGGTAACCCGCACAGTGATGGAACCAGCAAGTTTGATTAATTGGGGCCGAACAAATATAACTGTATTTTTTAGTGTGATAAAACATATATATAATTATATGTTTGAAGAGTTTTTTTAAAAAATATTACACTATTTTTTACTAAAATCATCGTATTGAAAAAATAAGTAAAATTGATATTTCTTGTACTATAAATCTTAATATTTACATAGGTATTTAAAGAAAATATTGGGGTTAGGAGGGGGGCACTGCCCCTGCTATACCCATGATCTGTTTATATAGCCACATATTCTCTCTTCAACATAGAGGCAAGGTGGACTAAAGTGAGTACTCATGTTATCTCCAACAGCTTGCTTGTTGGGCCACAGTGGGCTGCTTGTCACGAGAGTATGGGCAGACCACTAGAAGACTAATGTGGTGCTAAAAAATAAAAATTAGAAGACTACCAAGGTCATGTGGATTTGCTATATTGGATCGGCTGCAGTCACGTAGTCTAAGACATTCACTTTTTTTCTATTTCTTTCTTTCAAAGTATTAAAGTACAGTGAATGGTTACCTTAGATTGTTCATATTTTTTCTAAGATTATGAATGAGGCCAATCCGATATGCTGAAATTAATTAAAATAAACAGTGAATATTAATATTTAGAAGTTATGAATCAGGTTTAAAAAACTCATGAGTTTACATGTTTGAGTACTACGCTCCCAGACCTATACCCACGAACCTGCTAGGTCTAGTTTTTTGTCCATTAACAAACTCATGCGTAAAAGAGTTGACCCATATCCTTACTCTAATAGGGTAAAAACCAGTCGGGTTTCGAACATCCATTGCCCATCTTTACACCTGTTTGTGGTTGTGAAAGGCAGTGATATATTATTATAAGAAAACAGTAAAGTGCATGATGTTTTGCAATATTCAGAACCCACGTTTGTATAACAAGTGTGATAGGAAATCAATGACATGACACAAATCTACAGGAGTCACCAACTCAGGGTGTTCTTATTTCAACTAAGCACAAATCTAAGTTCACGAGGTCTGCTCTAAGCAAACTTTTCAACAATAACCATGGTCCATAGATTATAATATCAATAATTTATATAAATCTATTATGCAAACTACTTTTACATTATAAATGTTTCAACAATTCAAGATTTTATATTATGTATTATTATAGATGCTGCTTTTCAAATTTAGAAAAGTTGGATATAGAACAAACCAAGTTGTGATCAGAGGAGGTATTCTCTCATGAAGCAAATACAATCTGGCAGTCCAAAAAATTCAAATACTCTGACAAATTTACTTCAGTTGCATTTAGGGCATCCTCAACTCTCAATTTTCTCTCTTTTAGTTTAGTTTTTGTTTATGCTCCCACATGTCAGGCAACACTAGACGTGAATTACAGTTATCCATCATGCTTACAACATTGAATCGATGACAATAATAATGCTAAACAAATAACATGAAATTTGAATTTATGATATGTGTACTTCAAAATACCTAAATGACGACAACGCCACTAGCAAGCTTCATTGTCCTCTCATGGAGCCTTTTCATTTCCTTTTCGTTGTCTTATTTTGTTGCCTGAGAATTATGTTGATAAAATAGAGTTTCAGACTTCACTTGATCAACAAATAGGGGCGGAGACAGGGGGAGCAGGGGCCCATGCCCCCCTGAATGTGAAATCTCCACTATTTTTTTTGAAATTCAAATAAATTTTGAAAAATTACCACTATTGTCCCTCCCTAACATTCAAAAAAATAACTTTCTGGCTCTGGCCCTGGCAATGAAGTCAAGTGATCAGATAGAATAGGAAAAGGTAAGGCCTCAATGAGATTTTTAGTCTTGCAGAACTCTTAACAACTTCGACTCTTTGGTAAGGATAAGCTTTGCAATTGTTAATTTGTTTGCCTTGTCAAGTGGCATCTCAATTCCCATTGTTAGAAATTTGAACAAATGAAGCAAAATCGTATCGCATAAGAGAGCATAACTATGATGATTTTTTCCTTTCGACATGGATCATTGGTGACAAACCTTGGGCACTGTCTATTAGTGACGAAACCGGATACCATCATAAATATTTGTCATTGAATGACACAAGATATCGTCAAAGATCACACGCACCACTGTTCATACTATCTGTGACACTTTGTTTTAGAACTCTGAACACCACTTCTTCTCTATGATGATAAAGGCACCAACAGACTTCCAACTTCATTTCTTCATGGAAGCTAGCCTTCACTATTACAGTTTGGCATATTTGGAAACAATTAAATCACACCTAATATTTGCCCGATTGCATAGAGAACGAATCAAAAGGTAAAAGATGACTTGCTACAAATGAATTAAGAGGATGATGGAATCTGTACAACATATGGTCGAATTTGTTTAGCTTTGGGGTCTTATGTAAGTGTTGTCCAATTAATTCAATTGGTTGATCGGGAGGACACCATTCTTTAGAAATGGACAGTTGATGGACCTTAACCTTATAGTCAAAATGGACATACTTAGTGCATTTTAATGCATCTGTCTCTCCTTTCAACTCCAAGTCCATTTGGAGGACACACGCCGAGGGAAAACACCGATTCTTTGCATGGCTTCTAATACAAGCAAAGATCATGACGATAGTGTAACCCTATCGACACTTCACCTCTCTATGTTCACTGTCGATTTGCTTTGGAGGTTTGCTTCTTGTTAAAAAATTGGTGGGTGATTGCATTTGGTTGCCAATTAATTCTCTAGACATCCAGTCGGTGTAGCATTGGTGGGAGCGCACAGAATCCTCTACTAGTCAGCGAACAAGAGCGACAGTTCTTATGTGCACGACTTGGAGCATCTGTAAAGTGCAAAACTGAATGACTTTCCAAGAAGCAGCAAGCAGAACTCCGCAGCAAGAATTTTGTACTGTATTATTCACACTACCGTGTCAACAACTCAAGACAAAGAGAAATAATGAAACACACTGGGATATTAGTACTGTATGATTCAAACGAATCGCCCTGCCATACAGTTGCAGTAACAGTAATACAATTAATTAATAATAATATATATGCATGCGAAAAAAACCATGCTTGGATCGAGACGGATGCAGAGGCAAAAGAAAGCGGCTGATCGATGGATCAGTAGTTAGGAGGCGCGTTGTAAGTCCAGCATTGCTTCCTTATCTCGACGTCCTTGTCGCCTTTCGTCTTAGTCTTGATTTTGCCCATCTTCACCATGGCTTCCCCAAAGTCCTTCTCGAACTGGTTCATCAAGTTAGTCCTGTAGGTTTCCACCAGTGCTTTGGTGTAAATGGAGCTGGTAAGCGCAGCGTCCGAGTCGAAGAGCGCGTCGTTGTCGAACACGTTCTGGTAGTACTGGCTGTCCAGGACGTCAGGGGTCTTGTAGTCTTGGTTCACACTGCTGGTGTTACTCTTGCACTGCCCGTTAAGGTCATCGACGAGGGTCTGGTTCATGCCCGGGCGGCTGGATCTGAAGATGCAGCGGGCGCGGCCGATGGAGTGAGCGGCGGAGAGAAGCACCAGGTCGGTCCGGTTGAGCCCCTGGTCGGCGAATTTGGCCACGAGAGTGTCGAGGGGGGAGAAGGGCCCCGGCAGCGTGCCTGTCTCGTCGGCGGAGGACTCGCGCCCGTCCCAGCGACCGGCCGGCGTCTTGTACTCGATCTTGCCGCCGCTGAGGTTGCGCGCGGCGTCGCGCGCGGCGAAGGCGAGGATGTCGGCGCAGGAGACCGCCGTGCTGGGGCAGGCCTTCTCCAGCGCGGCCTTGGCTTTGTCGATCACGTCCAAGCCGCGCAGGCTGTTCTTGTTGGCTCCGCCTTCCCTCTCCGTGTCGCTGTTCCCTGATGCGGTCGTGTTCAGGAGAACGGAAGCATCGCATCCCTGATGATGGATCGGAGATGAGAATGAAATGAAATTAAAAATCACGTCGGCGTCGTCGCTGGAGGGAGTCGACAAATGTGGTTGTAATGCATGTAATAATAATGTGTGTACCTGAACAAAGCAGTCGTGGAAGTGGAGACGAATGAGGCCGGCGCCGATGCCACGGCCCTGTTTCGCGATCTCGTCCTCCACAACCTCCCTGACGATGGTCTCGGCGTTAGGGCACGAGTAATTGTAGTAGTCCAAGTAGAGCCCTGCTCCTGAGGGAGGAGCAGGCTCGTTGTTGGGATTGGGACTTGGAGGCACATAGGGGTCCTCGCTGGGGCCATTATTAGGACAGCCGATCGTGATGGTCACTAACGGCGGGAGGCTGACTGTTATTGGGCGAACCCACCCTCCCGAGCAGAGGAGAGTGAAATTGATGAGGCCGCCGCCATGGCACGCCATGGGTGCGAGGAACGCGAGCACGGTGATGATTAGTGCAGCATGCTTATTCTTCCAAGCTGCTGCCATCATCGATCAATCTTTGCAGGCTGTGTTCTTGTTGGTTTGTTTTGCGCTAGCTAGCTAGCTGCGCCCTTGATCGATCTCGATCGATCGAGAACGATCGCTTAGCTAGCTAGGCCGTGCAGTGGGTGTGTGCTAGTGCTAGCTAGCTCAGAGGGTTGTGTGATAATGGGGTTGCAAGTGCAATGCAATTTATAGGCCGAGCAGTGCACGTCGTCCATCCCTGCCCGGGCCGGCCGCCGCGTTTTGTGGCGGTGCACGTTGCGGTTGCGATGGACGCGAATTGCATGGCATGGACAATATGGCACAGCACCGCATCTTGGAAAGAAATCGCACGTGCGAACAGTGGAATGAAGCAGCTGACTGACTGCAGGCTGCGGTGTAGTATAGAGTATGCATGTCTAGTTGCGCGAGCTTCCATTTGTTTATCTATTGATGATGAGAATGATGATCCAACTCGATCGTGCCCCCGCGCGCGGTGCTCTCAATTTGTCTCATTATTGGCTTTCGATTATTCGAGGGTTTTGTTTAATCTGGACAGCAGAGAGAAGGAAATTCTGCAAGCAGATTCATATAATACATCCAGATGGGGTTTAATTTATTCATTATATATAATTAATTCAGTTGGGTTAGTTTGTATGTGCGTGTGGCATTACATTAGCTGCTAGCTAGCTAAAAGATTGTAAGATAAAAGCGATCCTAGATGTAACAAGTTCGATGAGAGAAAACTTTATGATCACAGGCGGCGTCAGCTGCAAAAAGTTGCATTCAGGCATTCAGCGCAGCAGTAAGTTCACATGCATGTTATTTTGGTGTTTGTATATATATAATATATAAGAAATTCGCTCCGATCCATTTTAGTGAATGTGAATGTTTCGATGGAGCTATAATAGGTGGTGAGTTCTGTAGTGTAATGACGGCAAGCTACGCTCTGCTATGTTAAAAACCAACTAACATCTATTCCTTCAGAGTTCAGAGTTGAGAGTTGAGACCCACAGGGAGCCAAATTCTCTTCAGCCGCAGCCTACAAGAGGTTAATTGGACATCATGACACTGATCAAGTTTACAAGTGAGTATGGAGAAGTTCATGCCAACCAAAGCACAAAGTCTTTGCATGGCTGCTCCTAAAGGACAGACTGAACACGAGAAACATCTTAAGAAGAAAAAGCATGAATCTGGATAACTACAATTGTGAATGCTGCAACATGAATGTCGAAGAAACAGTAGAACACTTATTTCTGCATTGTCCCTTTGCCCAAGCTTGTTGGGGTATTCTACAACTGGAAGTTTCACCTTCGGCAGGGATATTTGAGAACTTCAATAT